>Ga0209647_1000446_pt1 | contig 38808 bp, 40 predicted proteins | sample GraSoi_2013_60cm_FD_185827 | JGI IMG/M metagenome (GOLD analysis project Ga0209647, IMG submission 185827) | Grasslands soil microbial communities from the Angelo Coastal Reserve, California, USA - Sample 9_17_2013_60cm (SPAdes) (version 2) | ecosystem: Environmental > Terrestrial > Soil >... | reverse complement strand
CGTCCAGATCGGTTACAGCGAGCTCCTCGCGTCCGGGTCGTAGTGCCCGGCTGGCGGGGTCCCGTGCCTCCCGGGACAGCGGTTATGAGTCGCCGCCGCAGGACGCCACGCCTCGCTCCGTCCTCAGGATGCCTCCGGAGCACGCCCTTCGATGAGCGAGGCTGGCAATCTATGTAGTGGCACTTCAACAAGTAGTCAATGAGATATTTCGTATGTAGTCATAACCACGAAAAGGATAAATGAATCAACGCAGTCGGCTATCGTCAAACGCCGCCGACCGGCGGCGGCATGTCGGCCGGATCCAGTAACGCACCCTGCCAACGAAGAATCTTCCGCACGTCCGCCGCCTCGACCCAACCCTCTCGTGCGTAGCACGCCGCAGCGACGCCGGCTGCGTGTCCGGTCGCAAAGGCAGTGCCCATAACGCGCAGCGATGCGCCGGCCTGCCGATCGCCGTCCGCCGTGCGGCCGGCCGCAAACAGATTCGGCGTATCGATACTCATCAGGCAACTCAGCGGGATGTCGTAGGTGCCGCGTTGCGGCGGATAGATGAAGCTGCTCTCGAAACTTTTGCGGTCGTGCCACTCGACGCCCCAGGCGCCGAGCGCGATGCAGTCTTCGTTCCGCCGGCCTTGCGTGACGTCCTGCCACGTGAGCTGGCGAATGCTGTTGATGTGCCGGCTCTCCCGCGTGCCGAATTGCGGGCCGGTGGATACGAGATAGGCATGCTCCCAGCCCGGAAGCCCCCGCAAGATTTCGAGATACGTCCAAGCCTGGACGCGGCCTGCGACCTCCGCACGCGTGATGCTATGCACGTCGCGAGGGTCGTAATCCTCGCTCGCGAGATAGGCCACGACGTCGCCCGATATAGGAAGTCGCGCGATCACGCTTTTGTCCTTGCTGATGGGGGAAACACCTCGCGCTTTGGCTTGCCCGATCGCGCGCGTGACGATTTCGGCGGATATATCCGCTTGCGGCGAGAGCCCGCCGAAGCGGGTGGCGAGCGTGCCGAGATTGAGCGCGCCGTCGTTGCCGTAGCGGGTCGAGGCACCGGCGAAGGAGGCGAGGTCGCAGTCACCGCTCGCGTCGACGAATGCCTTGGCCTCGAGCGCGTGCTCGCCTGAATGGTCGGCAAAATGGATCCGCGTGACCACGCCTCCCTCTCGATCGGCGCGAAACACGAATGCATGTAACCGCACCTCCACGCCCGCCTCGGTGCAAGCTTCGTCGAGCGCGCGCTTGACGCCTTCGGGATCGAAAACGACGAAGACGCCGCGATGCCTGACCGGAGGCGTGACCGCGCCCCAGCGCCTGAGCTTGGCAAGAACCTCGTCGGCGATTCCGGCGACCGCCTGCCGGGGCTCGTCGGCGAGCGTGTAGAGACCGCAATAGGTGAGAACGCCGCGCATGGTCGCGGCCCCGCCGAGACATCCTGCCGCCTCGATCAATCCGGCGCGGGCGCCCATCCGCGCCGCACCCACGGCGGCAGCGACACCCGCAGAACCTCCGCCCACGACGAGGACGTCATATTGCTCGGGCCGCACGGTTATTCCTCCTCATCCCGGAAGCGGGATGACTTGGTTTGCGCCTCCAGCAGGCCCGTATGTTTGGCCGCGGGGAGTCGAACATTTTCTGTTGCGTGGATTTACCTTTCATGGCCTTGACTAGCGCATCGCGCAGTTTGCTTACGACTGGTTTCGGCGTCTTCGCCGGCAAAGGCTGCAAACCAAGCCGACAACTCCTAGCCTGGCACCCCCGCTTCGGAAAGGCACCACGCCGCACGAATTCCTCGCCGCGCGGGAAGGCTCGCGTTTATTTTCGAAGGCGGATACCTGCAATTACCTTCAGGCCAAGTCGACGCGAACAGGCTCAGCGTCTCTTCGCCGCACAAGGCGTCAGGGGGTGGCGGTAGTTAGATACGCGCAGCCTGAGCCGAACGGTAAAAAACGGCGGCAGTGAATTGGGACTTTTTCGTTATCGCCGCTGACCATGCCGGTGCGAGACCGTTTGGTTAATCTGGGTCTGCCAACTTCCGGATCCTCCCAATCGCATTTGAACCAATCGATCGCCAAAGCGACAAATAGTCGGGAGCCATTCCCCGGCGATGGAGCCGGAACTTGGATGGTAAAATTTGGGGGCGCCTTGCACGGACAAAGTGGGCTCTGACTGCGATTTGGTTCGGTGACGGCCGTTTGGGCCGTTGCCGTGCCCGCATTCAGCGACTTTTGCGGCTCACGCGCGGCAGCACGTTGCACGATCTGGCTCTTGGGGAGAATGTCTGTGAGTGGACTGGGTTGCGACCGCGGGGCGGCAAGGATCAGGGCTAATGTGGCGCCGGCGAGGAGATGGATCGCTTCGACGGGTTTGGCTCGAGTCTCGCCTTCACATTGGCTCCGAGTTGCCGGTCTGCTGACAACGTTGATGATTGCTGGCGCCGGGTGGAATCAAACGGAAGCTCGCTCTCCACGCAACGATCCCCCTCGGCGCGTGATTCATGGACCCAATTATCGACCGCCGTATGCGGCCATCGTGGTCGATGACAAGTCAGGCTTCGTGCTGCACGAGGTCAGCGTGGACGAACCACGTCATCCGGCGTCTCTGACGAAAGTTATGACGCTTTATTTGCTTTTCGAGCAGCTTGACAGCGGCAAGCTCAACCTTGACACACCGCTGCCGATCTCCACCCAGGCGGCACTGCAGCCGCCAACCAAGCTTGGCCTCAAGGTCAATCAGACCATCAAGGTTGAGGACGCGATAAAAGGGCTTGTCACCAGATCCGCGAACGACGCCGCGGTTGTTGTCGCTGAAGCCATCGGCGGCAGCGAAGCGGAATTCGCGAAGCTTATGACCTTGAAGGCCAGAGCGCTGGGCATGACGAGTACGACCTATGTCAATGCCTCAGGGTTGCCCGCCGAGGAGCAAATAACGACCGCCCGCGACCAGGCCATTTTGGGTCGCGCCATTCAGCACCGGTTTCCCGGCTACTATCGATATTTTGCAACTCCGAGCTTCCGCTATAAGGGGGCCGAGATGCACAATCACAACGCCCTGCTGGGACAGGTGGAGGGCGCTGACGGGATCAAGACCGGTTACACGGAGGCTTCTGGATACAACTTAGTATCATCGGTCCGCCGTAATGAGAAACACATCGTCGCCGTGATCCTCGGGGGGACCTCAAATGCTGCGCGCGACGCTCGCATGCGCCAACTGATCGAAGATCATATTTGTCTAGCTTCAACACGGCGGACGGCGCCGATCATCGTGGAAGGGAACGGCCAGCGCATCGCAGATGGGGGATGGACGCTGTATTTTGCCGCGCAGGAGCTCAACGATGAGCGCTGGCGCTATCAGTCGCCGTCGCGTATCGCCCGCCTCTACGGTCGTCTCGGTTGGAAGAGCACCGACGCGGAGCTCCATCTGGTTGCGAGCGAGGCCGACAAGTCCGCTTTTGGAGTGCTGCGGACGTTCACAGGCATGTAGCCTAGGCCGGGTGCAAGTCAATCCTTCACCTGCGTCGAGCACCCGCCGCGCGGTTATTTTTACTAATCGTTAACCGTCTCGTGCGCACGGTCACGAGACGGGTCTCGTGGCGCATCGCGGGACCCTCTTGATCACTCCGATGACATTAGGGGGCCACATGACGACGCTCTCACTGGAGCAAGCGGCGCGGCTGACAGGACGCGGCAAGACGATACTCGCTCGCGCAATCTCTGCTCGGCTCTTCGCGGGTAGTAAGGAAGATCGCAGTGATAACAAAGACGAGGCCGAGGCGGCGCGTGTGTACCCGTTCCCAGCTCCTAGGGAAACGACGGCAGAGTTGCGCACCCGTCTGGCCCTCGCGGAGGAGCGGCTATCCGAGTTGAAAGCGATGCTTGAGGACATGCGACGTGACCGCGATGCATGGCGCGAACAAGCGCAGACGCGCCTGCTACCTCCACCTGCGGCACCGATGTCATTGTGGCGCTGGCTGCGTTCGACCGGATGAGACGGCACGGCTTTGAGGTGCGAAGGTTCCCATTGAATTTTGATGGGAGTTAGCCTCGGCCGTGTTACGGATGAAATGGACTCCACTCAAGATCTAGGAGCCGATTGGCTTGACCGTTTGGCCCCCATGATGGCGGTCGAACAGCAGTTCGCCGGCTTGGAAATTACGGATGACGATGTCGATCGCATACAGGTTGTCGGTGATCTAATCCGCCACATTGAATGGCCGATAACGAGAGGCGACGACAAGGCGCCTCTCCAGTGATTTGCAAGGTATTCTGGCGGGACTTAGCTCGCGCGGTGAGGCCGGCCAAGCACCAAAAAGGCTGCGCGGAACTAGCCCTCTTTTTCCTGAGACTTGGGGGCGAGCGCCGCAGCCGGAGTCATGCGTCCAAGGATGCAGGTCTCATTCCTCTCTTATTGTGATGACGTAGCGTTGGCCGCTCTCAAGCTGGACCCTGATACGGAAATGGTTCAGGTAGTCCTTGCGTACGTAAAGGTCCACCAGTGGGCGGTTCCTCACGATGTTGAGTGCAGTTGCGATGACCGCTTCTAGGGTCTCAAGATGTTTAGAGTGGATCGCCATCAGCGTGCCTCTGCCGGCGCTTTCTAGGCGGGAATGATCGCGGGAATGCGGCGACACTCCCGAATGCAGCACGCTCTGCCTCCCACGCGAGGAGATGGCTAAGGAGCCAGGTATATGGAGGCTATTCGACGATTTGCAGGAGCCCTTCGATCGGACGGTGGTGGAGCCCGGTGCGGTTGCGGTGCTGGTCGAATTCGATAAAGAGACACCGTCGTCAGAGGTACGCTGACGTCGCGGTAGTCAGCAACCGCTTTGCCGTTCGACGCCGTGTTTTGGTCCCTTCGTCAATACGTGCGTTCAGTGTGCCGCAAAGTTCCATTTAGCCGCCAAGCCAGACCCGGCAATGACTCTGTGCCGTCGATGACGGCTTCGACACAGACGGGCGAATCGGCCGTTGCGATCGAGACAAATTCAACGGCAGCAAAGCGCAACTCCGAAAGTGTTGGGGACCGTAAGCACTAGGGCGACCGATCCCGGCGGATAGCGGCGACGACCCCGCATCGGGACGCTGGCCCTAAGAGCAAGAGCAAAAATAGGAGGAAAAATCCTGCTCACGCGCTGCGCGACGGAGGTGTCGAAGTTATATCCTTGCGGATCGACTGGCCTGTAATTCACCCGGTAACGAGCCGGCTGCGCACGCCCGGTCGAGGCATTGCGTCAGGTGTATCGAGGAAGTTCGCAATTGCGACGTGTTGTTGTTCGTTAGTGGGGAGGACGAACAGGCGTGTAGCGCTCTCATCGAGGCCGCTGCGGCATTGGCCGCAGGGCGACAGGTGTTCGTCGTCCCGCCTGACATGACGTTCTCTTACTACCCGAATTGCTGAAACTTCTTGGCGCTCGTGAGCGCCATCGCGGTCATTGTGGCGATGCAGGCGGGTGAGACTACGCCCGTCTACTCGGCCAGCATTTCCGGCACGAAGAGTCCGTAATGGTCGTCTTGGCTTGGCAACCCACCAAAGCGCGTAGAGGCCGAGCGGTAGCAGGGCCAGCGGCCAGGCCGGCGGCGGGGCGGGCTCCGCCAGCTCCGGCCAGCAGCAGGTGAACGCGAGCAACTGGTCGGTGGCGGTTGGGCGCCATTTCTCCGACATTGGCTCGCTGGTCTCTGCTTTCTCTGGTGGCGCAGCCGAGAGGCGAGAAGGCGGCTCGGATGGCTCGGTCTCGGCCTGGGGCTGGTCCACCGTCTGGCGGGCGGTAAGGGTGCCCTCGCGACCCCAGAACAGCTCGCTCTTCGGCTTCCCGGGCCGTCCCGGGTACCAGCACTCACGACCATCGACGATACGGTAGGCCCAGTGGCGGCCGTCGCCGGTGACGCGCTGCGGCTCGCACTCGATGAGGTCGCCACCGCGCGCGACGTCACTTAGCGCGCTCGAAATCAGCACTGCGATGAAAGCCCCGGCAGCTCGCCTCCGCACCATGCCGTCCAAGTCGCAGGTGAGCGCGGCCTAATTGGGGCGGGAACTGCCCTAGCGCGCCCGCGCTGGTGCGGTGACACCGCCGTTGCGGCCTGCCTCCCGAAACAGTGATCGGTACTCAGTTGGCGGCCGCGCTCTTACATCTCATGAATCCCATTTCAGTCGCAAAAAATTTCCATTCCAAATCAGTGGGGCGGGACAAAGTTATGATTTCGATTCCGCGTACCCTTCCGCATGCTTCGGTTCAGACGCGAACATACGAACCACCACCTTACGCGACCGAACGGTGGCTCGTGATGTTTACGAGGAAGATTTTGTCGTCAACCTCGAGCGGTTCAACGCGAAGCCGTGACTAGCCGAGGCTTCTTGTTTGCTCGGATTTTTCAGAGACCAGTTGCGGCTCTTAACCGGCCGTAAACCATGCTTCGACCATGCTATGCGCATGGCAATCAAGACGCGGCGGTCGGGGCACGACCGGGCGAGACGGTCGCGCTCGTCGAACACTCATCCCCTGGTGACCACATTTCCTGCGCCTCAGCCGTGGGACGCACCCGATCCGCTACCGGTAATGCGACGGGAAATGAAGCTATTGCTTATCGAAACAAGCAGGTTGCGCGACGAGGTCGAACGACTGCGTGCAGTGGAACAGGAAGCGCGCTACCTCTCTGCGTCCGTCGATCAGATTATGAAAAGCCGAGATCAGTGGCGCCGAGAAGCAGAACGCGTTCGCGCGTTGATCGCTCAAGTTACGCCATGGTCACTATTATGGTGGCGTTGTCTAGATACCTTCAGGTCGTGGCGTGGCACGGCGCCCCAGCAGGGTCAAATTTGACGCCCCCTTGAGGCGCGATCGCGGTGTTGAGATTGATGATCAACTCGACAATCGCGAACCACTGCACCGGCAGGTCATTCGGCTTCTCGCCCTAACAGGTGGCATTATCAATCTGTCGCTGCGGCAAGCACGCTGAGCACCGGGAGAGCAATCGCGGAACTTCAAATCGCGCGTGAAGCAGATGCGCACCTCCCGCAGTCGTGCGCGATCGCAGTCGATGCTGATGCCTTTGGGCGACAATCCGTCATTCGCGCTAGCAAACGCATTGATGATTTGACTAGGTGTGACGCTTAACGGGGCGGTTGGATTGGAATATTGCTCTGGAATTTCCACTTTTTCGCGAGCTCTGCGAACGACGTCAAAATATTCGCGTGGTGGTAAGCCCGAGCATGTGCCGTGTTGATCCCATTCATGGTAAATCAGTCTAGGCGCTGGCATTAAATCCAGCATGCTCCTCATAATATTGCGTTCGAGCCTTGGCGGGGGAACTAGACAGGATTCGGGAAACCCGCGTTCATATTGCGGCCATAGCCCGTGCACCACGAAAGAAAAGGGACGCGCCCCGCATTGCTGACGACGAGCGTTGCTAGTAGCAGTCTCACAGAATGACGGTGACCACGACAAAGACAAGACATAGTAGTCAAATTGGCCCGGCGCGTTTTGTCGATGATCTTGGGCATCTGCAACCCCGATAATTAGTCCAAGCACTGCAACAGAAAAGAGTGTCCTCGTCCCAACGAAAAGAGCCATCTTCCACTCCTACGCGAACCAAATCAGCGACTAGAACCGGCGATCGATCGCCTTGATGCTCCGCCGAGTGGTATGCGATCCCCACGTTCTCGCCCTCGACGTAACCAGCTTCGGCCAACCCCTGGCGGAATATAGCCACACGCCGGCGCCTGGCGCCGAGAACCAACGCCAAGATAGCCGATTACCGGCATTGCCGGTTGCTGCGCGCTGCTCAGGTCGCCAGTGCCGGAGTGCCCTTCGAAACGACGGCGATGATACCTCGCCGCATCGACAAGGATGTACCAATTCGTAGAGAAATCGCGGTCTTGCAGCAGCTGAGCGGAGAATTCACCCAACAAAAGCCAATCGCCGATGGCGGTGACTGCATACACCAATGGCCGATCGTGCCGCTCGCTTCGCCGGCGCGGCGCACACAGGTCGTCAATCGGACGGCGTCCGCGTATCGGAAGCCTTTTTCCAGCGCTCCAAGCTTTCAGCGATGATCTTGGTCGACTGCAGGGCTGCTTGGGTAAACGTCGAATATTGGACGACCTCGCGTTGCACACGTGAGGCCTCGCTGTCCAGCATGTTGCTCAAGGTCTGCAGGTCAGTGATGAGTTTGTCGATCTCCTGCACTGAGGTTTCGGTTACTCGCTGCAGCACGGAGTTGACGTTGCTGGCCACCAGCTGGCTGTCGTTCTCTGGCTGGCACCCTGGGTTGCTCACGACGTCGCGGCGCACGAATTCGCGAATTTTCCCCTCAGCTTCCGTTTCCGCGGAATGGTCGTGCTGGCGTTCGGCAGTGTAACCCGCTTTGAGAAATGCCATGGCGTGATCCCCGTTCGGCCCCCCTCGCGCGAGCGCATATCGACCCCCGATAAATATGAGAAATGTGACCCCTTGGCGGCGAGATGGAACTCGTGTGTAGCACTTCCGCGGCCAACAACTTCGTGTCGCCGCGGCCCCGCTGTTGGGCGGTATCGCGCGGCGTAGCCCGCCTCGATGCGGCGGCGAAGCTCGAACGGCTCTATTTCAAGTCGCTGGAATTCGCCTTGGCACTCGCATGTTAGCACTGATGATCAAATCAGAGCCGTGCAGCCATGCGGATTCTGAAGGCAATGATTCTTCGGCCGCGTGCCGACCTAAACTCGAGCCGCTCAGGCCCAGTGCCACCCGTGGTCGGTCGGTTTTCGCCATGCTTTGAATGCGTCAACACAACGCCACCAGAATAGCGACCATGGCGGCACTTCCACTATCAACCCGCGGAGGCGTTCCGCTTCTCGTCGCCAGTGGTCTCGGCTCTCCATGAGCCGGTTGCCGGCGGCCGAAAGGAATTCCTCTGTGTTGCGCGCTTGCCGTTTCATTGCACGCAGTTGTTCGACCTCCACGCGCAATACGTTCATCTCGATGAGCAGCAGCTTCAGTTCTCGCCGCATCACCGGTAGCGGATCGGGCGCCTCCCACGGTTGGGGCCCGGGAAATGGGCTCGCAAGGTGATGAGCGTTCGCAGCAGCGGATTGATTCGGCATGGGCAATAACGTGTCAAAGCATAGTTTCCAGGCAGTTAATTGCGACAGCGTTTCGCCAATTCGGAATACGTAACGCCGGCAAATCCCTCTTGAGTCCGATTATGTGAATAAGGGACTGAACAGCCCGATGTATTGCTTGAGCGTGAGACGAAACGGCCATCCTGCTCCCGGGCTTGAATTGAGCAATATGGACTCGAGGCCGTGCGCCAGATCCCTGAGTTCGTCAGGAGTGAACACCCAGCGCCCCTCTTCCGGCTGAATGATGATCCCGGCACGCACCTGCAGGTCGGGACGGACCTCAACACCGAAACTGCGGTAAAGCCGATCCTTGAGGTCGTCGAGATTGTGATCGTCATCACTCATGCGGCGACTCGCGAGTGCGCTTGTCTACTTCAACCCCTGCGCTTGAGCCGCGGAGCACGGCGGATGAACGGCTGGGATCGACGGACGGCCCCGGAGCAGCACGGCCTTTTTCCGCTGTGGCGCCTTCGGAGTGGCCCGTATCCGCCGCCCATTGATCCAATATTCGGGAGTGGTATTCCCCCAGGCCCGAATAGCTGGCCAGGTAACATTTCATCCGCTTGTTTGGTTCCGCTCGAGCTACCGCTTTCCTTAAGCGCATTATCGGTGTGGCCCGTCTGCTACATACCGCCGCGTAAGTTGCCTGCCCGCTTCCACGATTTAGAGATGTATAGCAGCGCGTATCACTAGAGCCGCTGCGGCAAAAGCCATTCAGCCGTTCCCGGGCTGGCTTGGGATCTGCTGCAAGTTTTTCTCGCCCTGAATGCAGCGTGCGTCAGAACGTGAGCCCGGTCCGGAAGACTTCGATCGCATAAAAGGCGAGTTCCGCATCGAGGCAGCGCTGAATGTTGCCAGCCTTCCGGAAGCCATGCTGCTCGCCCGAGAAAAGGAAATAGCCGACCGGATTGCCCTTGCGCCGCAGCGCCTCAACCATGCTCTCTGTCTGGTTTGGCGGCACGACGGCGTCCTCGTCTCCCTGGAAAAAGATCACCGGCTTCGCGATCAGACCCGCGTGATAGAGCGGCGAGCGCTCGCGGTAGCGCGCTTCCTCTTGCGGATACGGTCCGATCAGCCAGTCGAGATAACGCGACTCGAATTTATGGGTGTCGCGCGCGAGCGCGGCGATGTCGCTCACGCCGTAATAGCTAGCCCCACCTTGAAAGAAGTCGCGGAAGGTCAGCGCGGCCAAGGTCGTGTAGCCGCCGGTGCTGCCGCCGCTGATGACGCATCGCTTGGCATCGACCCTCCCTTGCGCCGCGAGGAACCGCGCGCCGGCGACGCAATCGTCGACGTCGATGACGCCCCAATTCAGCCGCCGCCACAAAAGCATTCACCGAAATAACGTTGTATCGGCGGCGGTCAATGCCTGCCACGTCAGTGTCGTTGCGACCCGCAAGGCCGCATCGAGTTCGCCAGCGCGTACTTTGTCGCGGGTGTCAGCGGCCGTGAGCACGAAACGAAGATTGCTCTCGGGTGCGTTGAATCCGGCGATCAGCCGAACGGCGGGGATGCCGTGCGCCGCGAAATTGGCGTGATCGGAATTGGCCATGAGCGGCAAGTGCGTCGCGATCGGCAGATCGGCGCGCGCGGCGGTCGCCTGGACCCAGGCATCCAGACGCTCGAAGCCGGACGTGAGCGCGGTCAGCCCGTAGGCGCCGCCGACGGAGTCGAGATTGATGTTGATGACCATCGACCGCCGCGCGGCCTCGTCCATTTGCTCGAGCCAGATACGCGACCCGATGAGCGCCCATTCCTCCGCGCTGAACAGGCATATTCGCAAACCGCGCGGACATTCGGACACCTGCGGCGCGAGCACGCGCGCAAGGGAAAGCGCAACCGCGACGCCGGTGGCGTTATCCATCGCGCTTTCGCCATGCGGGTGGCCGTCGATATGCGCGCTCACCACGACCCAATCCGGGCCTCGGCCCGCAACGTCGGCAACCAGTATGCGCGTCCGCGCCGGATGATCGTCAGCCTCGATGACCATGCGGGCTGCTGGGAGCGCGCCGTCCGGCAAAGCGCGGAACGCGTCCGCCGCTTCAGCGCCGATGCCGAGCGCGGGAATGCCGGCGCCACCGTTGCGCCCGGTCGACCCTGATACGGGGCCGACGCCCACTTCCGGATACGCGATCAGAAAGGCGGCCGCCCCCATCTCCTGCGCCAAGGTGAGCTTGGCGCGGCGGTGCACGTGGGCGCTCGTGAACGGATATTCGTGACGAACCATGACGATCCGGTCGCGGATGCGGTTCGCGTGCCGCTCAAAATCCTCCGGGCGGCCCAAGCCGAGATCGAGCACCTCCGCGACGAGGCCGCTTGCCGGTGCAGTTCCCAGAAGCGGCATGCATGGAAACGACATGCCCGTCATCGCGCTGGTCAGTTGTGCCGTGCGACACCGCCAGCCGGGATATGCGACGGGATGCTCGCGAACCTTTGCACCCGGCACGGCCGCGAGCCACGATTGGGCGAAGGCCAGAGCCGCTGCTTCGCCGTCCGAACCGGCGAGGCGGCCGCCCAGATCGCACAGCGCCTGAAAGTCCGCCCACATCAGCGCCTCGGCGGGGCTTGCAGGCGCAGCGAAGAGACGCCCCGCCGATGCGGCTTTCCTCACGGGACGCTGATCCCGACCGACTTGACGATATCGGCCCAGCGCGCCGTATCGCTTTCGATCAAGCCTCGGAATTGCTCGGGTGAAGCATGGGAGACCGTCACGCCCAGCGGCTCGAGACGCGTCGCGAACTCGCCCGACGCGAGAATGGCTTTGAGCTCCCCAATCAGGCGTGCGGCGATCTTAGGCGGCAGGCCGGCCGGAGCGAGCACGCCCCACCAGTGCTCGACGACGAGATCAATGCCGCTTTCCCTGAAGGTCGGAATACTTGGCAACGTCGTCAGCCGCGTATTGCTTGCGACGGCGAGCGCGCGAACGCGATCGAGAACGGAGCTCGCGGTTGCGAGCGTGGTGAAGCCCGACTGCACGTGACCGGCGACAAGATCGTTCATGGCAGGGCCCGCGCCGCGAAACGGCACATGCACGAGCTTGATTGCGGCTCGCGCCTGAAAAAGCTCGGCGGTGAGGTGCGTGGCGCTGCCGATCCCGCCCGAGCCAACGGTCATTTTTCCCGCCTCCGCCTTCGCGAGCGCGACGAAGTCCGGGATTGTCTGCGCCTTCACGGCCGGATTGACGAAAAACACCATCGAAGCAGTGCCGATCAAGCCAATCGGCGCGAAGTCGCGGACCGGGTCGTAATGCACCCCGTTCTGGATCGCCGGAATGATGGTGTGCGGCATGTCGGCGAGCAGGAGGGTGTAGCCGTCCGCCGCGGATTTGGCAGCGACCTCGATGCCGAGGCGACTGCCGGCGCCGACACGGTTGTCGATCACGACTTGCTGGCCGAGCGATTTCGACATCCGCTCACCGATGAGGCGCGCGAGCACATCCGAGCTGCCGCCGGCGGCATAGGGCACGATGAGGGTGATGGGGTGATCGGGATAGGGTTCAGCCGCCAGCGCGGAACCAGTGAGGGCTATGAGGGCGGCGAGAGCAAGTTTTACCGGCATTCCCACTCCTTACGCGCGCAGGCCTGATATCGAGTCCATGATTATCGATGCTTCCTCCTTTATCAATTTCAGCGCTTTGAGTCCTTTTGAGGGGCCGGAGTAGTAATTGTACAATCGGTACCGATGCTGGTGGCGATAGCGCACGCTTTGGCCAAGCGCGAGGTCGCTCGCTGCGACCGCGAGATTGCTCATGGGCATAGTCGATGCCGGCGCGGACATGATGCCGCACAGCGAAGCGCCGACGACCAGACTGATCGCGAGTGCTTTCACGGGACACCTCCCTATTGTTAGTGCCCGTCCCGTAACAAGCCCGCCAACCCCGGACTGGCATGGATGCTATCACGGACAGCCGCCGACGGGCGGTCACGAAGCGTTGAAGAGAATGATCCATCGGGACTTTCAACTGATCCTAAAGCGCGCTGCCGCGAGCCGCCCATCAGGCCAGGCGCGCACTGACCGGTCCTCTTTTGCCGATGTCGGCGCCCGCGGCGGTCCGCAGCACTGGAAACGCGCGTTGCTTCTTGTGGTCAGGGTTGCGCAGCACCATCCATCACCTCGCGGCAGGCCGGACTGAGAGTACTCACGTTCTGCTGAAGGCAGGCGATTATCTGTTCTGGGTTCGGGATGAACGCGTTGCACAGCCTGAACACGTCAGGCATGCAAGCGTTGCGCCCCTGTTCTGTTCCTTGCTCTCTTGCCAGCGCTGGGCGCTCCCCGAGAAGGGCTAAGAGAAGTGCAGCGGTTGCAACCAGAGCCGCTGCCTCTGCGGATTTGCGAGTCTTTTGCATCGGCTTTTTCTCCCTGCTACGGCGATAACACCCGCTTCCCCTTGTCCCAGACCGTCTCGATCTCGCTGAACTAGATTGCCAGAGGCTGGACGTCGTGAGCTGACGGCGCACATTCGCCAGCACTCACGCGCACTGATACCGGCATAATCTTGTGCGGCTCAGCGGTGCGCGCCGGCAGTGCGCGCCCGTCGAGCAAGATCTTCTTGAAGCGTTCGGCGAAGCGTACCAGCGGCGCGCCGTCGACGATGTCGTGGTCGATGCTGATGTTCAAATGCAGCGCCTCGCGCTCAACGACTTGGCCGTCCAAAAGTGCGAGCTTCTTTTCGATCGAGCCGATACACAGCGACAGCGTCATCGGCGTGATCGGCACCCCGACGCTGGCACCCGACGTGAACATGCCCATCGAGCTGACCATGGCCGTCCCGGCGACGTCCTTGAACCAATTCTCCAGCGCGTTCATCGGCCCGTCGGTTCCGAGCGGAGCTTCCTTGGCCATCTGCAGCTCACGGTGAATCTCGTGTGTCGCCTTGCGTTGGGCGGCGCGCACGATGGAGAAGACGGGGATTGGCTCGCTTTCCCACTCGCGCTCGATCATGAACACCAGATCGACGTCATCGAACAGCACGAGACGGGACTTTCCGAGGCGATAAGCCTGCATACGCTTGTCCTCGTCGATCGCGCATGCAAAGCTCTTGGCGACGTAGCTCGTGATCGACACCGGTTCTGCGCTGCGGCGTCGGTGCTCGGCGAGCCGCTCTCGCATCGACCCGATATCGGCTTCGAGCGTGAGGTGGGCGATGTTCTTGCGCCTGCCTTCTGCGAGCACATCACGGACGAAGTTGCGGATCCGTCGATAGATGACGATCTTCCCAGCCGCCGGCGGCATTTTCAGCTGATCGAGGAGTTGCGCCAAGATGAGTCGCAGCCGGCTGAAATTGGGTAGCGGCAAGGTCGGCCCCCGCTCAGATGCGCCGAAGGGCATCGGCCGGAACGAGCCGTGCGGCGCGCCACGCCGGCAGCAACGCGCCGACAATACAGAGCGCGAAGGCTGCAAGCAGGATTGGCGCGATCACCGCGATATGCGGCTTGACCGAGATCAGGTCACCGATCGTCGGTATGTGCGGAAAGACCAATGCGGCGGCAAAGCTGAATAGCTCACCGAGGATGCAACCGAACGCGCACATCACGACACCCTCGGTGACGATCGATGTGATGATTCTCGTCCTGCTCCAGCCAATGGCCGCGAAGATGCCGATCTCTCGGGTGCGCTCCTGCGTCGCCATGACGAGGGCCGTGAGCACGTTCAGCGCCCCGATCGCCACCGCAATGATCGACACCGCCAGCGACACAGCCTTGAGGATAGCGAAGTTACGGTCGTTGTTGAGCACGTCGTTGGCGGGCGAGGCGGTCACGTTGCCGAGCGCCTCGATCGAGCCCCGCACCCGGGAGAGCTCGGCGGGCCCGCCGCCGCGATCGACATTGACGTGGATCATCGTGACCTGTCGCGTGCGGTAGCTTGCCTCCTGCAGGTCGATGAGCGGGACCAGCACAAGCCCTCGATTGACGACGGTCGTGTAATCGGCGATGCCGATCACTCGAAAGGTTTCGCCGAGAAGATCCAATTCATTGCCAAGCTTCTTGCCGAGCGAGGCGGCAGCCGATTCGCCGAGCACGGCAACGTGGCGTTCGCCTTGCTGCGGCACACGGCCCTCGCGCAGCGGCACGTTCTTCCACAGGTAGCTGGTGTCAGGCCAACCGAGGGTCAGCACGCTGGTGTGCCCGGCGCTGGGCGCAAACATGAAAAGCTCGCCTGACGCCCGCATGACACCTCGGATGGCAGCGATGCGTTCGACCATCTGCTCGGAGATGAAGCCGCCGAAGATGTCGGAAGCGCCCTTCTGCATCACCACGAGATCGTCGCCCAGCTCGTTGAGGCCAGCCTGCGTGCTGTCCTTTATGCTGCGCGAGAGGGCGATCAGCGCTAGCGCGCTGCCGACCGCGAGGGTGATACCGAGAATCGACAAGCCGGTGCGGAGGGGTCGCCGCCGCAGATTGCGCAGTGCGAGCCCCACGAGGTTCATGCTATGCCCTGCAATTCGAGGAGCGGATCCGGAATCGCCGTATCTTCGACGATGACGCCGTCCTTGATGCGCACCTGGCGCGGGCAGCGCGCTGCGAGTTTTTCGTCGTGCGTCACCAGGACGAGAGTCATGCCGTAATCCTCGCGCAACCTGAACATCAAAGCCGCGACATTGGCAGCGCTGGTGCTGTCGAGGTTGCCGGTGGGTTCGTCCCCGATCAGCAGTGCCGGCGCGTTGACGATGGCGCGCGCGATCGCTACCCGCTGACGCTCGCCGCCGGAAAGCCTGGTGATCAGGTTGTTCGGGCGGTGCTGCAGGCCAACATATTCAAGCACCGTTGCCGCGCGCGCCCGGCGGCGCGAGCCCGACAAGCCGCGACCGAAGAGCGCGAGCTCGACGTTTTCCAGCGCGGTAAGTGTCGGGATCAGGTTGAATTCCTGAAAGACGATCCCGATGCACCGCCGGCGCAGCTTCGCCCAGTCTTGAGGCGTGCGCTGCGGGCGGCCCTCCCACAGCACGGTGCCGGAGCTCGGATGATCGATCCCGCACAGCATGTTGACCAGGCTGCTCTTGCCGCTGCCGCTCGCACCGACGATCGCCACGCAATCTCCAGCGTCGATTTGCAGATCGACGTTCTGCAGAGCCGTGATAGCACCGCCGTCGTAAAGGCGACTGACGCTGTTGAGCGAGATCAGCGGCCGGCTGTCTAAGGCACGATCAATTTCCAGAGAGGGGCGGAGGTTCATCACATTCATCATCACCTTGTCTCGCGGCGTTGGCGCATACATGGCCGACAGATGCAGAGGTTCGATACATGGAGAGGGATTCGCGCCCAACCCTTGCGGGCTTGCGGCGCCCTTCTCGATCTTGCGGGAAAACGCGAACATGGCAATTCAGATCAAGTCATCTCCACTGGACCGATCTACCCGACACCGAGGGCAAGCTCGCGCTACGGTCAGCGCAAGCCGGGGAAAGAGACCTTATGACTACATCAGCTGCACGTTTGGCCGGAATAGAAGCGCCGGATGAACCTTTGCCGGTGTTTCGTCTCCTGCGAACGGTAGTCGACAATCCGATCAAAGCCTGGCCCCGCGCTCTTTACCGCGAGCGGGTTTATCGATCGCGTGTCGTGGGGCGCGACACCGTTTATGTGATGTCTCCCGATCTCATTCGGGCCGTGCTGCGGGACGACGCCGACAACTTCGAAAAGGGTGAAATCGCGCGTCGTGCGCTCGGGCCGGCGCTAGGTGATGCAATCCTCACCGCAGACGGACCAAGGTGGCGGTGGCAACGTCGCGCTGTTGCTCCAATTTTTCGTCAAGAGCGGATTCGAGCCTTCTTGCCTGCGATGATCGCCGCCGCGGTACGCACCCGAGATCGATGGCATGCCCTTCCTTCTGGGGCTGAGATCGATATCGCGCACGAAATGATGCGGACTACGTTCGATATCATCTTGAACACCATGTTGCCGGGGCGCGGGAGCATCGATGCGGAATTGATGGAGCGTTCCGTCACCTCCTATCTTGAATCGACCTCCTGGATCGTCGCGCTCGCCATGGTTGGAGCTCCGCGGTGGGTCCCATACCCTGGCATGTATCGAGCGCGACGAGAGCGCAAGCGCCTTCACCTGATGCTGGAGACCTTGATCCTTGAGGCGAAGCAAACTCCTGGCGAGCGCAATGATCTTCTCTCGCTGCTGCTGAATGCGACCGACCCGGAAACCGGCCAATCGATGGATTCAATAGATGTTCAGAATAATCTCCTGACGTTTATCACTGCCGGACACGAAACTACGGCTTTGGCGCTGACTTGGACGTTTTATCTCTTGAGCCTCCATCCCGAGATCGAGCAGTGGGTGAAGGATGAGATCGCTGCGGTCACCGAGGGCGGCCCGGTTCATCCGAAGCATATCGATGCGCTCGCCTATACGAACCAAGTCATCCAGGAAGCGATGCGCCTTTATCCTCCCGCTGCGTTGATCGTGCGTGAGGCCCGGCGAGACATTGAGCTCGGTAATGAGCAGATACGGGCCGGAACGACGGTCTGCGTGCCCGTCTACGCCGTTCATCGTCACACGAAACTGTGGTGTGAGCCGGATCGGTTCGATCCAAGCCGTTTTGAGCCTGAAGCGGCTAAAACGCGTAACCGCTACAGCTATCTTCCATTCGGCGCAGGATCGCGCACTTGCATCGGGCAGAACTTCGCGCAGATTGAGGCGACGGCGGTTTTGATCACCCTTCTGAGCGCCTTTCAGCTCCGCCTTCGACCGGGCCATATTCCGGAGCCTCGACTGCGGGTGACCCTTCGGCCGGCCGGCGGTATGCCGATGCGAACTCTACGGCGCTGGTGAGTTGTTTGCGTTGTCGAGACAGCGCGCGCACCTCATGCGCGAGCAAGCTTCAGAAATGGTGTTCGCTCGATAGCGCCGGATTGTACCAAGCTTGGCCTGGACCGCGCCCCAGCCGTCGAAAATGCGCCAAGCCGAATAAAACGGCGGCAATTTCAATAAAGTCTTTTTCGGTGGGCTCGCCGCAAACTGGCGCCCAATGGCCGCGAAGAAAGACAAGGCGAGGCGCTATTTGCGCTGGGCGGCCCTGAACGAGAGACGCGCAGCCGAGGCTTATAATGGCGATCTCAAAACGTTGTTTCTCGAAATTGCTGCGCAATACCGCGACTTGGCAGAACAAGTAGCCTACCCCGAGCAATGGCAGGCCAAACGCAACGGCCGCCCGAAGTAGCACGCCCCGTTATTTGTGCAGCGCCTTACACGAGCCTTACTCATGCCTGTCTTGGTTAAACTGACGCACTACCATTTTGCGAGATGGCAACCTAAGTGCATCGTCGGTACCGGTGAGTTTAGCGATGCCAGGCAGACGCCATATCTATCGACCTCGCTTCTTCGAGGGCCGGATCATGACGCCCGACGAGCAGGAACGCCTGTACAAGCGTCTCTGCCAATTTGAAACTATCGGACCGGTCTCTGAGTCTATGCGCCGACTGATCGAAGACGTTTGGCCTGAATTGGTTTCCAAGCTCCCGCCGAAACAACCCTGAGCCTCAGCTTCTCGCCTCCAGCGAGTGGAGTTACGTGCTTGCCGACGAGCCGAGAGTAGGTTTAGCTAATTTGGGTGTGGAGACGTCATGAAAAATGAAGATGCGAAGCGACGTTTAAAGACGATCCGGACCACAGTTCGGCAAGAGCGCGAGCTTATATCCAAATTAAATCGCATCGTGACGGACCAAAACCTAAAGCGGCTACTGCGTCCCACGTCGTATTCGCTGGACCATATCGAGAATTTTTTTCTTAATGAGAAGATTCTGCAAGAGGAGCGAACCCCTGCGGCATTGGCAAAGTGGCTTCGTGAGGCCGACAAAGTCCTTAGCCGCGCGACACAGCAGCGCAAATCCTTCGAGTTAATAATCAGAAAGTTTGGAACGACCGCTCGGCTTATCTCGGGCTAATGGTCCTGATGATATGCGCCGGGACAATCCCTGAACCTATGTCACCGATCTGCAACGGCCTATCACCCACCGCTGATAAGCTCTGAAAGCTGGCGCAACCACGCTGTGAACGGAACTCAGCAACCGCAGCTGCACACCGGGCGCGACAATGAATCTACCCTTTCTTGCACCCCTCACGATCGCAAGCGCTACCTTGTCAGGGTCCCAAACACCCGCAACACCGGCGATTTCCTTCGTAGGCCTTGGGCACAGCTTGGTCTCAAATTCGAGCTGCGGAGTATCGGTGTCGGGCGGAAGGGCCAGCGTTACTGACATCGCGTACTCCCGTAATTCCACTCTAAGAACTTCGGCCAATCCTCTCACCGCAAATTTAGACGGCGCGTAGGCGCTGTATCCGTAGATGCCAACCAACGCCGCGCCCGATGCCACAAAAACCAGCCTGGTGGACCCGCGGTTCTTCATTGTGGGTATCACCGCAGAAGCAAAGTTGAGGCTTCCGATGAAGTTGCTGTTTAGCTGCGCGAGATGATCTTCAAGGGACAGCGAGCTGAACGTTCCCGGCTTGACGATACCCGCACACGAAATTGCCCAGTTCGGCACTCCATGGACTGAGATAGCCCTTTCGACTGCAGCTTGGCAGGCGGGCATTGATCGAACGTCACAGGCGATCGCTTCCACGCCCGCTTGATCGGCAGCCACGCTGGAAATTTGATTTCGTGCGCGTACAAGGCGCGCCTGATCGCGAGCCAATATAGAGACGGATACCCCTTCCCTTGCCAGCAAACACGCGACACTTAGCCCGATGCCGCTGCTACCACCCGTAATTATTGCATGTGCGGCATTCTCAAGCATTGGTCAGCTACGCTCAGATCCGCCTCGGCTAATAGGCTCGTTTGTAGGTGTCGTGAGGCTCCGCTGGCACTCGAGACTTGAAGGTCTGTCTCATAGGGCCCGCAACGACCGGATTGAGACAGCCGTAAAACTCTCGCCATGCACCGCACAGGTATCTCTCCCGCGGCGCGGGCGCATACCTGGCCCGACGCATGTATGGGGATTTTCTCGCCGGACCTTTGCGGGCTTGCGGCACCCTTCTTGATCTTGCGGCAAAGTGCAAACACAGCAATTCAGACCAAGTCATTTCCGCGGCCAAAACCATTTAGCTGGGACGCGATGCTCAGCACGACGGCAAGGCAAGCGAGCCGAACTCAAGCTGCCGTGCATGCGAGGTGGAGGCCGAAATGGCTGGAGGCTAACGTGAATGAATTTCTAGAGTTGGCGGATTGGTTCGGATGGCGGGTGCCGCGCGATTGTGTGGTCGTCGACAGTCTTCCGACCCCGGCGTTCCGGATGAAAAATAGACAGTACGTCTCGTTCAGCACCAACAACTATCTAGGGATCGCAACGAGTCCGCGCATGAGGACCGCTGCCATTCGCGGTATCGAAGCGTACGGCGTCGGCAACAGCGATTCGCGGCTGCTCGGCGGCAACCTCGCGCTCTACGGTGAACTCGAACGCAAGATCGCGCGTTCCAAAGGCAAGAGCCACGCGATCCTGTTCGCGACCGGATATCTGACCAATCTCGGCGTTCTGTCCACGCTGCCTCGCGCCACGCAGATCGCGCGCAGCTTCGGTTTTTCCGCGAGGCGAGAGTACTCCTATGCGTATTTCGGCGACGAGTACAATCACATCAGCATTCGCGAAGGCATACGCTTGTCGGGCGCCAGGCGATACACCTATCGCCATCTCGATCTCGATCATCTCGAAAAGCTGCTGCGTCAGTCGGCTGCCACATCCAAGATCATCGTCACCGACGGCGTGTTCAGCCAGGACGGCGACATCGCCCCGATCCCTGATCTGATCGACCTCGCCGAGCGCTGGGATGCCATGCTCTACGTCGACGATGCTCACGGCACCGGTGTGCTCGGTGCGTCCGGCGGCGGCGTCCTGGAACATTTCAAAACGGCCAGCGAGCGGCTGATCTACATGGGGACCTTGAGCAAGGCCTATGGCTCCATCGGAGGTTACGTTGCCGCCCACGAACTGATCACTGAAGTTCTGCGAATGACCTGCCCCGCCTACGGCTTCACTGCCACGCTCCCGCCGAATCAGGCGATGGTCATCTCGGCAGCGATCGACGTCGTGCGCGACGAGCCGGAGCGCCGCCAGCGGCTATGGGGTAACCAACGGTATTTCGTCGAGCTGATGGACGAGCTGGATTACAAGCTCATATCGACGCAGACACCAATTGTTCCGATCTGGCTCGGTGACGAGGCGAAAGCGGAGCAGTTCGCTCGGACAGTTCGCGAAGAAGGGATCCATGTCGATGCGGTCACGTTTCCGGCCGTGCCGATGAGGTCCGCACGCATTCGCATCCAACTTAATGCCGGCCACCGCCGCGAGGACATCGATCATCTCGTCGAGGTATTGAAGCGGTATGAGAGACTCGCCAAGCCCGCACGCAAGTTCATGCCGGTAAGCGGAGATGCTGTGATTGCGGCGTGAGCTCCAGCCGCCTTGCGCCGCCTCACCCGCGCGCCGAGAAACCGCCATCAGCACCGTCACCACCGGAGTTGGCTAAACCGGAACCGCAGACAATCAAAGTAAACCCATCAGATCTTCCCCGCTGGATTTGCGCAAGATTGAACGGAAGATCGCAAGACCGGCCAAGCGTGCAAGACTGACTTCGATACCGTGGAAGCGTTCTGAACCGACTCGTCGACGTCGCCTTCGGCGGTTCCGCACGCTGCATCGTGAAGCCGCGGTGCCGGATCAGGAAACGTTCAGGCTGCGATGCAAACCCTAAACGGCTTCTGGACCGACAGTGCGGTGGACAACTCAGCCGGTGGCATACCGTCTGGATAACGCGTGACGGTGGCACGGAGAATGTCATGACCTTGCCAAACAACCGAAAGCTTTGCACTGGAGTGGCGTTTGCAGCCGTGACCATCGCCTTGGGCAGCGCATTCGCCCAGCAAGGACCGCGCGGCATCTCGAGCTACGCGCCGGTCACCATTGTCGAGCCTTTCTCGGCGATCCTTGAACGATTGTCCGGGCAGAAACCGGCAGTTGCGCAGGAGCACATGGCGCTTCTCAACGCGCGATACGATCTAAGCAACCGCCCCGCCGCCGGCGTTACGATGGACCGCACCAAGCCCGTGCAGGAAGGAGTTCGCGTCAAACTCATCGCGGGAACGACGTGGGACAGTCTCGCCGCTATGACGCCGGAGCAGATTCGCGATGGGAATCTGTTCCCGTTCGGCTTCCTGCCGCTGCCACACCCGAAGCATCAGGAAGGCGGTATGGTATTTCCTCGCTTCCAGATCAACGAGTCCAAGCGCCAGGAGGCACGCGACCTCACGCGCTTCGACGTCGATTATGACATTCCTGATCACTTTCTACCCGAGTTTCCGCCGGCGATATATCTCAACCAGCGTTCGGACCTCGGCGACGTTTCGCAGGGCCAGCTCGTCACCATCGAAAATTATTATCAGCTGTTCAACGGCATCATCAATCCGAAGCAGCTCGAGGGATTACGTCTTCTGGTGACGCCGTTTCCTCAACAGCAGTTCAACCAAACCGAGGATCGCCGCTCGGAACAGCCGAGCCGGGGCGTGACATGCTTCGATTGCCACGCAAACGGCCATACCAACAAGGCCACGCACCTTGCGCCCGATGCTCGTCCCACGGAGACCCGCCACCGCATCACCACCCCTACTCTACGAGGGGTGTTCATTCAGCGGCTGTTTGGGTCGCAGCGCGCGCTCAAAACGGTCGAGGACTTCACCGAATTCGAGCAGCGGGGCGCCTATTTCGACGGCGACGACGTAATCGCGGCGAAGAAGGGCATAAACATTCTTGAGCGCGGTCATCAGGTGAACGTCATGGCGGAGTTTCAGGAGATGCTGGGATTCCCGCCGGCGCCGAAGCTTGACGTGCTCGGAAAGCTCGATCCAGGCAAGGCCGCTCCCGCGGAGCTGCGCGGGCAGGAAATCTTCTTCGGCAAGGGCCAATGCGGCACCTGCCACGCCGCGCCCTACTACACGGATAACCTGATGCACGATCTCAAGATCGAGCGCTTTTTCAAGCCGGGAATGATCAACGGCCTGTGGGAAACAGGGGACGGGCCGATCAAGACGTTCCCGCTGCGCGGCATCAAGGACTCTCCTCCGTACATGCATGACGGCCGTCTGCTGACGCTGGAGGACACGGTCGAATTCTTCAACCTGATCGTGGGTACGAAGCTGACAGGCAACGAGAAAGAGGACCTCGTCGCATTCCTCCGAACCCTTTAGGGGTCGACCCTGATGCTTGCTCCGATAGCCATGACAGAAATGTCATGGCAGGGAATATTCCACGACGTCTTGCCATGTGTAGCGGGACGCGCCTCTGCGCGCAGACTGAACCCTGTCTCGATGCGTTCGCGCGCCGATGCGTTCAGCCGATGCGCTTGCGAAGCGCGTTCATGTAGGCGCGGACACGTGCCGCGTTCACTCCGTAGTCACTCCGACCCTGGCGGCTGGTGGAGCGCATGTCGATGCGGCTTCCCTGCTCGTCGACGACGACCCTGATGACGATATCGTCGGTGAAGCGGAACCACCGGCTCTGCTGACTCGCTTCGATGCGACCTGCATCGATATCGGAGGCAATGATGGTCCAGCCCGGCATCGATGCCGCGACATCAAGGGCCTCGTTGAAGGCCATCGTCACCGGCAACCTGGTCGTGATCGGCACCACGTCGGGGTAGGCACCCTTCTGCAGCTGTGCCAGCTGCGGGCCGCGATCATCTACAATATTTGCACCTTCAGCCGTGCGCGCCGCTAAGACGGCGCTGAACGTCGGCGGATTATCGATGTCGGTAGTGATGTCGTGAATGGGTGGAACGATGCCCCGCGTGTACCAGTACTGCCCGGGCATATAGACGAGGGCTGCGCCCATTGCGAGGGCAATGAACAGCATCGCGAGATCACGCAGACGAAGCTGCGACCACTCTCGCACGAGAGTCAGGACCGACAGGATGAGAGCAACTGCCGCGACCAAACCCGAAACAGGCATCATCGAGTAAAGGCCGAAGCGATACTGCCACAAGCCGAGGTGCCAGCCGAGCGGAGCCAAGACCAGGAGGCACAACGCGATGCCTGACAAAACCAGCGCGGCGGGACCGATCTTCAGTAAATCCATGCGTACCCCTGTGCAGCGGATGCCGTGCGAGGTGGGGTTGCTCATCCAACTCTTCAAGATTCTGCCAGACGTATCGATCGCTGATACTACCCGGCTGCGCCGAACTGCAGAGGATGCGGTAACGGATCGGCGCAAAATACGCACAATCGGGGCAATCCGCGTCAAGAGGCGATTCGGTAACCCACTACGTTTCTGTGGAGAATTCGTCATTGTCGGCAACACGAGCCGTTTTCGATGACCCGTCGTTGGGAGGAGATGCAGATAGTGTCGGGGTAAACCGGATCGTCAAGATCAGGAGACCTCATGCGTGCTTTGGTTATCGTCCCCGCGGGCGCTGCTTCGTCCGTCAAAGGATCTGCTCAGTCTATCGTTCGTATTACCCCACCGGACATCGCGCGTCGTCATTTGACGACGTTGGATGGAATCCAAGCCGATGCCGTAGAAGTCATCAGACGTGAGCCGTTCGAATATGGATTCAAGGCGCCATGTCACATGCTCATCATGAGCGAGCGCCAGGAGCGGGACGACGGCGAGACGCTGCTTGAGGGCTTGCCGAAATCGACGTTGCGTGAATTCAGCCGCAAGCTGAGCTTCGTACCCGCTGGCCGCCGGTTTTTCGGCTGGCAAAAACCGCGAGTGCTGGCGCGCGTCACTTATTTCTACATCGATCCGCGCGGACCGGGCGTCGATCATGAGCTCAATTTTGCCGAAACCGAGTTCAAGCCTCGCCTATTCTTTTTCGACAGGGATTTATGGGAAACGGCACGGAAGCTCAAGGCGCAAGCGGAGAGGTCTGATCCCGATGAGCGGCAGTACACGGAAGCACTCGGCATCCTGCTGATGCACGAGCTCCTACGTCTCAACAACGGTTGTGTCGCTACAGGAGAATATCGGGGCGGTCTCGCCGAGTGGCAGAAGAAGAGAGTGGCGCAATATATAGAAGAGCATCTCTCGGAGACCATCCCGCTAGCGGTCTTAGCGGAGCTCGCAAAGCTAAGTCCTTTCCATTTTGCGCGCGCATTCAAACAGTCGTTCGGTCTGCCGCCTCACCAATATGTGAGTAACCGCCGCATGGAAAAATCGATGACCCTCTTGGCAAATCCCACGACATCAGTGATGCAGGTCGCGCTCAATGTGGGTTTCAGCGATAGTAGTTCTTTCGGCACGAGATTCCGCAAGCACACCGGCATCTCACCCACGATCTATCGACGAAGCCTATAATAGTCCTGAGTTGGCTGCCGATTACACGCGCCAGAAGTCACAGACGCACGGCAAACGCATCGTGCTGATGCATGATTTGCAGCATGCCACCGCCGAGGCCGCAATGGACCTGCTCAACGATCTCAAAGCCGGCGGCTACAAGAGTGTATTCATGAAGCCGAAGTTTTCGGTGACGACGATTGCTGCTTACGAGGCGATCTTGAAGCAAGCAAAGGGTCCGGGAGGCGACGACAGCCGCCCAACCTCGAGCGTCGTGCGCACGATCAGCGAGTAACAGGCTCGCTTGGAGCGGGAGGACGCAGCATGAAATTCGGTATCGGTCAGCCTATGCGGCGTCATGAGGATCTGCGTCTTATCACCGGGCGAGGCCGCTACACGGACGACGTGATCCTACCGCGAATGACGCATGCTTTCGTGCTGCGCTCGTCCGTGGCGCACGCGCATATCAAGCGCATCGACGCAACCGCGGCACGACGAATGCCTGGAGTGCTGTTTGTGGCTACCGGAGAGGACGTTCGGGCAGACGGTCTCGGCGACGTGCCCTGTATGGTGCCGTTGGTCAATCGTAACGGCACGCCGCGGCACGACACGCCTCGTCCCCTGCTTGCTCTCGGCAAGGTGCGGCACGTCGGTCAGCCTGTCGCGCTGCTCGTAGCCGAAACTTTGACCGCTGCGCGCGATGCCGCTGAAGCGATCGAAGTCGAGTACGACCCGCTGCCGGCAATAACCGAGGCTAAGGATGCGATCGGGCCCGGTGCGCCACAACTTTTCGACCACATTCCCAGCAACATCGTCTTCGACTGGGACAATGACATGGGTGACGCCAAGGCGACCGACGCCGCATTCTCGAGAGCCGCGCGCGTCGTCACACTCGAACTCGTCAACAACCGTGTCGTTGTCAACTCGATGGAGCCACGTAATGCCATTGCCGATTTCGACCCGGCGGGCGGCCGCTCGACTCTCTACACGGCGACGCAAGGTCCGCATTTCGTGCGCGATCCGCTCGCCGAGACAGTGCTCAAGATCCCGAAGGAGATGCTCCGCCTGATCACGCCCAATGTCGGCGGTGCATTCGGCATGAAGGCGTTCGTCTATCCCGAGCAGGCACTGGTGGTCTGGGCAAGCCGCAAGCTTGCGCGGGCGGTGAAGTGGCAGGAGGACCGCTCCGAGGGATTCGTCTCGGACAATCAGGGCCGCGACCACAGCACGCGCGCCGAGCTCGCCCTCGATCAGAACGGCCGCTTCCTCGGCTTGCGTGTGTTCATCCTCGCCAATCTCGGAGCCTATCTATCGCCGTTTGGCTGCTTCGTCCCGACACGCTCGACAGATCTCGTCTCTGGTCTCTATTCGATTGAAGCGGTCCACATCAACGTTAAGGGCGTGTGCACAAACACGGTGCCGGTGTGCGCCTATCGCGGCGCTGGCCGGCCCGAGGCCGCATATCTGCTCGAACGGCTCGTTGATGCCGCGGCACGTGAGCTCGGCATGAGCCCCGACGCAATCCGCCGCATCAATTTCGTGCCGCCGTCGGCGATGCCCTATACATCGGCCACCAAGCTCCTTCTTGATTCCGGTGAATTCGAGGAGGTGATGAACCGCTGCATGGCAGCGGCGGAATGGTCGTCTTTCCCAGAGCGGCTCGCTCGAAGCGGACGGAATGACAAGCTGCGCGGTATCGGCATGGCAACGTATACCGAGCGCTGCGGTGGCGGTTTTCCCGAGACCGCTTCGATTGAATTCAAGGACGAGCGTATCGAACTTGTCATGGGCAACCAGGAATATGGCACTGGCCTCGTCACCTCATACAAACAGCTTGTCTCCGACCAGCTAGGCGTCGATCCAGACCGCGTCGACGTGATAATGGGCGACACCGACCGTACACCATCAGGGCTTACGGGCGGTTCGCGTGCGCTTGCCGTGGCGGGCGCGGCGCTCTACGAGGCGGGACGCACCGTCATCGACAAAGGCACGCAGCTCGCTGCGCACCTTCTGGAAGTCTCGGCGCAGGACCTACGTTTTGCCGATGGGGTATTCAGCGTGCCCGGCACCGACCTCCGTCTCGATGTTTTCGCGTTGGCGAAGGCGGCGCGCGATCCCGCGAAACTGCCGGCAGGCATGGAGCCGGGGCTTGATACGACGCATCACCGCGTACCGCCAGCTCAGACCTTCCCCAACGGCTGCCACATCGCCGAGGTCGAGATCGATCCCAATACCGGCGGCGTCGTAATCGAGCGCTACACCGTTGTCGACGATTTCGGCCGCACCATCAACCCGCTCCTCCTCGAGGGCCAGGTCCATGGCGGGATCGTACAGGGCATTGGCCAGGCTCTCCTTGAGCATGCGGTCTATGATCCAGACAGCGGGCAACTCCTTACAGGCTCGTTCATGGACTACGCCATGCCGCGCGCCGGCGATGTTCCGCCCTTCGCTTTCTCAACCCATAACGTGCCTTCGACGGCCAACCCACTAGGCGTCAAGGGCGCGGGTGAGGCCGGCGCCGTCGGCGCGCCGCCAGCGGTCATCAACGCTATCGTCGACGCTCTCCACCGTCGTGTTGAATTGCGCCACATCGATATGCCAGCGACGCCGCGCCGCGTATGGGAAATGCTCAACGGAATACACTAGGGGCCCTACGCAGGGTCTACATCACTTCATAGACCCTGAGGTCGCGGGTTCGTCTATTGGATGAGCAATGGAGTGCGGATCGAGGGATGAGCAGTACTTGGCGAGGCCTCCGTGATCTGACGTGCGATCCAGTCCGCGGTCGGATGGCTTGTGACGTTAGTCCAGACAAGATCTCTGCGCCCCAGCCGGACGATGGGTTGCCATGCTACGAAGCCGCCGCGTGCCCAAGCGCTCAACCCCTTCAGGCGAGCAGCACCGGATCGCAGTACGGAACCCTGCGCGTAATCGCGGCAAAGTGAATTGCCCACCAGCGCGCGTGTACCGGTGTTTCTGCAATGTTGCTCCGACTTGCGCGTGATTGCTCCTGAATGACTGGATGACCAAAGCTTAACTTGTGGCCGTGATCCCGCTCGCCTTTGATTGCACGGGGCGACGAAATTTGTGGAGAGTTCCATGTGGAAAGCACTTATTGCCGGCACGACCGTACTGACGATCGCCGGCTCGACACTCGCCTTCGCCCAGCAACCGGCTCCGGCCGAGCGGCCGCACCATTCGCAGCTGACGGCCGATGACGTCGCGGCGTTTACCGATGCGCGCATCGCGGCACTCAAGACCGCGCTGAGGCTGACGCCCGAGCAGGAGAAGAACTGGCCTGCGGTCGAGCAGGCGCTGCGTGACATCAGCAAGGAGCGCGCTGCGCGACGCGCGGCGCGCGGCACTGCCGGACAGCCTGTCGATGCAACCGAGCGGCTCCGCGAGCGCGCGGACGCGTTGGCCGCGCGCGCTGCCGCGCTACGGCGTTTGGCCGACTCCGAGAAGCCGCTGTACCAGAGCCTCGACGAGGCGCAGAAGCGCCGTTTCGCCATCGCCATGCGCTTCGCCGCGCGTCGGCACATGGTGGAGCATCACCGGCAGGGCTAAGGCGCGCCCCGAACACGTCCGCTGAGCGCAGTCTCGCCACCTCGCCCCGCGATCCACCCGGGGCGGGGTGTAGCGCGTCCGGCCCCGTCGGCCCCCGCACGCAAGGAGACAGCCATGAGACCGGTTCGATGTGCGGTCGGTAGATGGCTTAAGGTCTGCTTCACCCAACAAACAGCCTGCGTGCGCATGGTTCGAACTGCTCCCTTATCCACCCAGAAAAATCCGTCGTACCTCCGGGCTATTGATTAGGGTGGGTGCGTCGCCCTCGATCGCGAGGCGTCCGCTTTCCAGGATATAACCGCGGCCCGCCATGGAAAGCGCGAGTCGGACGTTTTGTTCGATGAACAAGATTGCGATTCCTTCCGCCTGAAGTGCCTGGAATACCGACTTCATCTGCTCCACGACGCGCGGCGCGAGCCCGAGGAACGGCTCGTCGACCATGAGCAGCCGTGGAAGCGCCATGAGACCGCGGCCAAGAGCGAGCATCTGCTGCTCGCCGCCTGAAAGGGTACGTGCGAGCTGGCTCTTGCACTCCGACAGACGTGGAAACAGCGTGAATACTCTTTCCAAGGTTCTCGCGCGCGCTGCCTTCGCTGCCGAATGCCACGCCCCCAACGTCAAATTCTGCAGCACGGTCAGGTGCGGGAAAACGCGCCGGCGTTCAAGTACGTGAGCAATGCCGAGACTTGCCCGCACGTGCGTCGGCCGGGACTTGAGACACGCCCCGTCGAAGCGAATTTCGCCTGCCTTGGCCGCGAGCAGACCGCTGATAGTGTTGACGACGGTGCTCTTGCCCGAACCGTTGGGGCCGAGCAGCGCGACGCTTTCGCCGGCGGCAACCGCGAGCGACACGCCCCAGACCACCTGGTAGTCGCCGTAGGCGACTTCGAGATCTCGGACCTCAAGCAGCATCGTCGATCGTCCCGAGGTAAGCGTCGACGACAGCGGGCTCGTTGCGGACCTGCTCCGGCACGCCGAAGGCGATGGGTCGCCCCGCGTGCAGCGCCAGGATGCGATCGGCCAAGCGCATGATCACCTGCATGTTGTGCTCGATCATCACGATGGTGAGCCCTCGCTGCTTGAGCTCGAGCACGAGTGCGATCAGTCCGGCGATGGAGCGTTGGTCGACGCCGCCGGTCACTTCGTCCATGAGGATAAGCCGCGGGCTCGTCGCAAGCCCGCGCGCGAGTTCAAGCCGCTTGCGTTGTCCGGTGGAGAGTTCGCGCGCGAAGGCATTGCGCTTCTCCAGCAGGTTCACGAAGGCAAGCGACTCCAGCGCCCGGTCGCGTGCGGTTTTCAGATCCGACGTGCGGGCGAGCGCCCCGATGATGACGTTTTCCGTGACCGTCAGGTCGAGGAAGGGTTTCAGCTTTTGAAAGGTGCGGGCGACACCCAGGTGGCTGATGCGATCGGGCCGCAGGCCGGTGATGTCGTGCCCGTCCAGGAGGACGCGCCCGGCGTCGGATGGCTGGAAGCCGGTGATCAGATCGAACAGCGTCGATTTGCCGGCGCCGTTCGGACCAATGATGCCAACGATCTCACCCTCGTTCACATCGAAGACAACATTAGCGTTGGCGGTTAGCCCGCCGTAGCGCTTCGTCAGATCCCTAACCTCGAGCAGCGGCCTCATGGGATCCCCGTGCGGCGACGAATGCGCTCTGCCAGCAGGCTGAGAATACCGCTCGGGCGCCACATGCACACAAACAGGATCAAGATTCCGTAGAGGATGAGATCGATTGTGCGACCGGTGCCGCCGAACCAGATCCGACTGTATTCCGATAAGGGCACCAGAATCGCTGCTCCCAGCGCTGGACCCCATAACGTGCCGCTCCCGCCAACTACCGTCATGAGGAGGACAATGATCGAAATCTCCGTCGAGAACAGTCGTTCCGGGTCCAGGACCAGCACGTATTGCGCGTAAAATGTGCCCGCGACCGACATCATCGCGGCGGAAATCATGAACGCCAGCACCTTGTGACGTGCGATCGCGATGCCGAGGCTCGCAGCTGCATCCGGCTCATCCCGCAGTGCCTGCAGGCGGAAGCCGAGCCGACTGCGACGTAGCTTCCACACCACTAAATAGCCGGCCGCCGCCGCGCCGAGCGCGAGGTAGTAGTACGGCACCTTGCTCGTGTGGAATTGCAGATAAAACAAGGGCGAGGTGCGCTCGATCGGCACGTAAAGCCCGGACGCTGCGCCCACCCAGTCCCATCGCTGGAAGACGATCTGGACGCTGGAGCCGATGAGCAACGTTGCGATTGCGAAATAGTGCCCGCGCAGGCGCAACGTCGGCACGCCGATGGCAACTGCGGCGAGCGCCGACAGCAGCATGCCGACCATCAATCCCGCCCAGGGCGTAATGCCGTATTTCGCGAAGAGAACGGTCGAGGAATACGCGCCGATGCCGAAAAAAATTGCCTGCCCGAGGCTGATCTGGCCGGACAGTCCCGCGACCACGTTCCACGACTGTGCCATGAGGGCATACAACAAAATCAGAATCATCAAGTGATGCGAAAACGATGTCGTGAAGATAAAAGGATAGCCGATCAACAACGCGAGTGCCGCCGCGCCGAGCGCCGATACCCACAGCGGTGGCCGTGGCCAAAGCCGTTCGGCCCGCGCCTTTTCCAGCATATCCATCCGAGTGCTCGACATTGCTAGAACCGGCCGAACAGGCCCTGTGGCCTGAAAATGACGACCGCAAGGTAGAGTCCGAACACGATCAGGGTCTTGTAGGACGGGTCGACTAAGAGCCCACCGAGCGACTCGACAACTCCGATCGATACGCCAGCGAGAAGGCTGCCGAGAATGCTGCCGAATCCGCCCAGCGCCACGGCAACGAATGCCAGCAGAGCAAAATTCGTGCCCACGTCGGGGAAAATGTAATAGAAGGTCGAGAGCATGGTGCCGGCGATCCCGACGCAGCCAAGTCCGATCGCCCAACCCAACGCGAACATGCGCTCGGTCGGAATCCCCATCACCGCTGCCGCCTGGCGATCCTGCGCAGTTGCCTGGAGGCCCAGACCCGTTTCGGTACGCGTGACGAACCACCAGAGCGCGGCGAAAGACAATAGGCAGATGCCGCCAGTGATCAACTGCGGTTGGCCGATGAAGATCGGGCCGATTTGCACGCGGCCCGCAATGAGCGGATTGGCGATGGTGCGAAAGTCGGGCGTCCAGAGGAATTGGGCGCCGGCACGCAATGCGACACCGAGGCCGAACGTGCCGCAGACCTGGGCGAGCATGGGAGCCTTCAACAGCCGCCGGATGATGCCGAAGTGCGCCAATATGCCGGCAAGTGCGAGGAGAATCGCCACGAAAGGCAGCGACAGCATTGGATCGAGGCCGCCAAGAGCCCAGAACCAGAACGCCGTGAACATGGCGAGCATGAGAAACTCACCATGCGCGAAGTTGACAATTTCCATCAGCCCGAAAATTAGGGTCAGGCCGACCGCCACCAGCGCATAGATCAATCCCATCAGAAGGCCACTGATGACGGCCTGTAGGATGAGCTCTCTGGACATCAGCGCGCGCGCACCTCCAAGCAACTAAATTTGATTGACGAGCACGTGCAAAACACGGTCCAATTGAGCACCGGTGTCCAGAGCCCGGAATTCGCGAGCGTTTGTCGCACCTCTGATGCCGAGCTTTGAATCAAATGCACACTAGCAACTTATGGTCCTAGTGGGGTTTTGCATTTGAAGTCCCTACACGCTTCAAGTTAGCCGTACTGGTACGAGCTCGAACGGAGCACCGCTATGAAAGTCAGAATCGTTGTTCTCGCGTGCGTCGCGATGTTGGCTAGCGCAACATCAGCGAAGGCGCAGCAAGAGGTCAAGATTGGCGTGCTCTATCCGCTCTCGGGCCCGACCGCGCAGATCGGGATCGACGCCGTAGCCGCGATCAGGACCGCCGTAGAGATCGTCAACCAGGGCGCTGATCTGCCGCTGGCTCTCGCCAAGAACAAGGGCTTGCCGGGCCTGGGCGGAGCCAGGGTCACCCCTATCATCGTTGACCATCAGGGCAAGCCGGAAGTAGGTCAAAGCGAAACCGAGCGTCTCATTACGCAGGAGAAGGTCCACGCCCTCATTGGGGCCTACTTCTCCTCGGTCACCGCCGCGGCAAGCCAGGCTGCTGAGCGCGCAGGAATTCCCTTCGTCAACGCAGATTCCACCCAGCCAGCGCTCACGCAGCGCGGGCTTAAGTATTTTTTCCGGACCACCCCGACGGACGAGAACTTCAGCGAGCTGATGTTCGACTTCCTGAAGGATTTCGCAGCCAAGTCCGGGCAGAAATTCCAATCCGTGTCTCTCTTCCATGAGGATACCGCCTACGGCACCGACAGCGCAAAAGTCCAGGAGCGGCTTGCCAGGGAGCGCGGTTTTCGTCTCCTTGAAAAAATTGCCTACAAGGCCCAGACGACGTCACTGACCGCGGAGGTGCAGCGGCTCAAGGCCGCCAACGCGGACGTTCTGCTGCCGTCGTCCTATACATCTGATACCTTCCTGCTGCTCCGTACTGCCAAAGATCTGGATTACAATCCAAAGCTTATCGTGGCCCAGAACGCCGGGTTTACCGACCCAACGTTCATCAGCACGATGGGCAGGGATGCGGACGGCGCGATCACCCGGTCTCCGTACAACGCCGACCTCGAAAGCCACATTCCGCTTCTTCCCAAGATCAATGCCATCTTCAGAAGGCATTCGAATGGACGCGATCTTTCGGACGTTCCAGCTCGCAACTTCACGGGCATCATGACCTTGCTCGATGCGATAAACCGGGCCGGCTCGACGGAGCCCGAGAAGATTCGCGCCGCCCTTGCGGCGACCAATATCCCGGCCGACCAACTGATCGTGCCTTACCGCGGGGTCAAGTTCGACGCGACAGGCCAGAACGAGCTGGTGCGGGCGATCTTGATGCAGGTGCAGAAGGGCAAGTACTGCACCATCTACCCCTTCGAGCTCGCGTCTTGTCAGGTGCTTTATCCAACCCCGACCTGGGCCGAAAAAGCGAAGATGTAAGCGGCGCAGAACGAGCAGTGCTGTCGACAATCGACACGCGGCCGGCGCTCGCCGCGATCGATACCAAGCGCATCCTCGATCTTGAGCAGCGGTCGATCCGAATCCCGAGCTCGACCTTCGAGGAAGGTAACATCGCAGACCTCTATGCCGACTACATGTCCGACGTAGGCCTGGAGGTCGAGATGCAGCAGGTAACCCATCCATTCGATCCGAAGCGTAAGGGCCGCCAACCGATCGGCCGGCTCAGAGGTACTGGTGTCGAGATGAGCGGGTGGACCGTCGATCCCTACGCCGCGAAATTCGAGGACGGTTGGATATGGGGAATGGGCGCGCACGACGATAAGGGCGGCTGCGTGGCCGCAATTTGCGCGCTGGAGGCCGTCGTCCGGTCAGGCATTCGGCTCAAGGGCGACGTTTTGATGACACCTGTCGTTGCTCACAAGCTTGGCGGGGCCGGTACTCGCGCGCTCCTGCGGCATGGCGTCAAGGCCGACCTATGCATCAACATGGAGCACTCGAACAACACGATTGCCAATATTTGTGTTGGTGTCGTGATGGTGCGCTTTATTTGCTCCGCCCCTGAGCTGTTTTTCCGTTACAGCCCGGAAGCGCGCGCCGCTTATATCAATCCCATTGAGCAGCAGATGGAAATCGTGCAGTGGATCGGTCCGAGCCTAACGCCGATCGCTTCCGATAGCTGGATGACCTTTACGCCGCATCCGGAGCTTCCCGGGTTTCCGACCCACACGTTCGACGTGATGCACAAGGAGCATTACTATTTCGAAAGCGCAACCGGGCGCTCGACGCGAGAATGCGAGCTCACCTTGCAGTTCCGCACCGTTCCCGGCCAGACGGTCGCCACGATCGAGAGCGACCTCAAGCGACTCCTCGCGCGTATCAAGAAGGATCATCCGGCGTTCAATTGCGTGCTCGAAGTCCCCGCACGGGGCACCGAGCAAACCTGGAACCAACTGGCGATGGTCTGCCCTTCGGATCATCCTCTCGTCGCCGTGCTGGCAGAGGGTCAGGCTTTGGCCTCGGGGCGACCGGCTGTGGTTGGCGCGCATGGGCGCCTGGGCAACGTGGGTGACGGCAACATCATCCAGGAAGTGCTCGGTATCCCGACCGTGCAATACGGTCCGGGCGACATCCGCGTCTACAAGGAATGGCCAACACCCGACGAGCGGGTGCGCCTCACTGACCTCGTCACCGCCGCCAAAGCGGTCGCGCATGCCACGGTCCGATTGTGCAGCTGAGGTAGCGTTGGTTTGCTTATTATCGAAGACTAACCTTTGAACGGGCAAATCCGCCCGAATTAGGGGTATGCCGTGCAACAACTGTGTCTCGGGAGAGCAAGGTCGCGGGTCACTGTGCGGCCTTTATCCCGAGAGTTTGCGCGATCGCGGCGAGCTGGTCGCGGATCTCCTTAATGCCGGCGGCGAACTCGTGCGGGCCACGCAAATCGACGACTTGGCCGCTCACCGCTAGCCGGCCTGCAATCGTCGGATCGGCCTCAACTACGGTGCGGACGTCGGCGGCAATGCTTTCGCGGAGCGCCATCGACATTCCGCGCGGCCCGTACATGCCAATCAGACTGTCTAGTCCGAGATACGGGTAGCCTGCTTCGGCGACGGTTGGAATGTCGGCAGTGATTCCGACGCGCTTGCGGCTGGTCACCGCCAGGACCCTAAGCGTTCCGGCCTGAACTAGCGGAAGCATGGTCGCGTAGGATGACATTAGAAGGTGGATGCGTGCTTCGGCCAGGTCGCTCGGTGCTTGCTGGATGTCGCGGTACGGCACCCGGGCCACCGGTAAGCCCTGGGTCTTGATGAAAGCCGACAAGATCAGGTCGGAATTACCGGCGGCAGCCGCCACGTTGAGCGTATCGGGCTTTGCCCGGGCCAGCGCAATGAATTCGCCGAGCGTCTTCACGTTCAGAGATGCCGGTGCCGAAAGCGCAATCACAATGGTCGTGACGTTCGTGATCGGAAGCAGGTCGCGCTCCGCATCGTAAGGTAGTTTTTCGTGCGCATATGGGTGTGCCGTGAAGGTCGAAGCCGGAACGAGCAAGAGCGTGTGCTCGTCGTTCGCACTGGTAAATGCGTTGATGGCGACGAGGCCATCGCCGCCCGGCCGGTTCTCGATCACCACCGGCTTGCCCCAGCGCGCTGCGAGCTTTTCTCCGAGCAGCCGGGCGGTGATGTCGACCCCGGCGGCGGGACCAAACGGCAGGATGAACTTGACCGCGCGTTGCGGATAGGTCTGAGCAGAGGCCACAGTCACGCTGTTCAGACTGGCGACCAACCCGATCACGAGCGCGATCACGAACCGCAACACGCAACGCTTCCCGTCTAAGAATGACAAAAACTGTGCATCGTCCCAGTGAAATGCGCGGCTCATGGCCACTGTTTATTCTCGAAGACCAGACCTTTGAAAGGGCGCTTTTCTCAAGCGGGTGTCCAAAATACCCACGGCTGAGAAGGGTTCGAATCCTATGTACCGGGCACGCACCGCAGCTCGCATGGCGAGTCAAAGGCTGACAGCTTTCGCGGGAAAAGTCTCTGGTCACCATGTGTTCCGAACACCGGGCCAAATTCCTCCGACACTTCAAAGGCCCGCTTTGGGTACGACATTTGCGAGTTCGAATCCTCTCAACCCAGCAGCTAGTCCGGTCTCTCTGGGCTATTTCCGGTTTGCAAGAATACGTGCGACGTTCCCGAGAGTTAGCGAGACCTTACGCAGTCTCTGAGGCCACATATTCTGGATTTTCGGACGCAACCCGGCCTATCGCCTGCGCCGGTCTCTGGTCGCGAATTTTCAATATCCGAGTTGTGACCTCAGAGACTCGGTTTGAAGTCGCACGAGACCGGTTTGATACCCGGTGGATGTGCCAAACCGAATGAGCTGTGCGGAAGTCAAGCCGTGCTACTCGAAGGCTCGTGATTTGGAAAAGTAGCCTCCTCTAACCGAGAAGGAGAACGCCGTGAAGACAGACGACCCACGTCTCGAAGAGAGTCGAAAGAAGCTGTTCGAGCGCGTCCCGTCGATGAAGCCGCAAGGATTCCCCGTTTCGTCGGGCGATTGAGCACCTCGGCGTCATCATATCACGACCCGTCCTTAGCGGCCTTCATCACCAATATTGTAGAATCTGATTTTCGGTACACACAGGACTGCATCATCAGTACGTCCGGATATGATTTTCGGAAAGGACAGCGGTGGTGGTGCTGGCACCGGAGAAATACAACTCAATTGCTCACTGGCCGTGCTAAAATGGCGGGTCAAGTGAACAAACAGGAGGATCGCCATGTCGAAGGCTCAAAAAGGAAATAAGGAAAAAAAGAAACCGAAAGCAGACAAGAACCAGCCTAAGACCCATGTGTCGGCTTACAAGGCGGCGCAAGGCCAGGGCAAGCCGTCCTTCAACCCGTTCGCGAGAAAGACCTGAGGCTAGATTCGGTTGCACGGGTCGGGTGCGTGGTTCACCGCGCACTCGCCTCGCCCTGACTAATTCTGGGCGCGCAGCCAACTCTCGATGTCCGCAATCAGCCGCGTGGCTTTATCTTGGCGCGCAAGTGGCAGTCTACGATCACGTAGAGAGCGTCAATAAGATCATTCAACTTCCAGAAGTCTGAGGTATCCAAAGCCAGAGGCGTCTTGTGCATCGCTGCGCCCCTTGCCTCAGGAAAGGCCTGAGCCGAACTGCTTCAGTCGAAAACGCGCTCGCTGCTGGGCTCTTGGAATATATTGAGTACCAGGGCGAAACCGACGGCGACGACAATAGCCACAACAACGGCGACGACAAAAGTCCGCATGACGGTCTACCCTCCGAGTATCAGTTGACTTGTAGCTTGCTCCCCTCCCTCCCTGATAAGGACGCCCCGTTCCATCGCGCCATTCAGCGCCTCGGTGCCATCAAATCACAGCTTGTCCTCGGCGGACTTCATCACCAATATTGTAGAATCTAATTTTCGGTACACACAGCAGAATAAATTCTGCAACGTGAGCAATTTGAACACATCGTTGCTCTCTAAATGATAAAGACAAATGGGGAGTGTCGGAGCGGGTTGGGCGGCCAAAACGAAAGAGCCCCCGTCAGAGCCCGAGAGCATTCCTAATTTGGGAAATATGGGCAAAGGCGGATATTTGCGGCCAAAACACAATAACTGCGACGCCTAGAATAAGCCCAACAGCAATCATTAGCGTTGCGCGATTCGGGCGGCTGTGCGGTAGATTATCGTTGATATTGGTCACAAGTATCTCCCAAGCCCGGCTTCCCATCTAGGGCCCACGACGCCTGAAGCCGCAAGCTTTGCGTTGGCCAATCGATGTCTGCATAGAATTGAACACTTTAGTTGATAAGAAGCGAGCAAGGTGAAAGCCCCGGCGACAATACATACCGGGGCTTCTTTATGCCTACGCGAGTCGGGGGACGAGCGCGCGGCATTGATCATGAGCTAGACATGAAACCGCGCGAAACAAGACAGCACCAATGACATACTTGGTGGTGCTGCCGATGCTTTGGAGCGGGCATCTGCGCGCACACCTAAATGCAAGATGCAGCCTGGGCAGTAGGACTATTCGGTGGGATTCCGGCCGAGCTCATTTTTCTCTTCTGGTGCGCCACCTCGATTAGGTGCATCTCAGCACCGCACCCAGGACACCTCATGTCCGTCATCCTCAGAACCCCGCACGGCCCCGCCGGGGTTTTGCATTGGACTTAGCGAGACGTCTGCCCGTTTGTCCGCTTCTCTAATCGGCCGTCTGGGTCAAGCGCTTTCAGGCTATCCACCACTGCAGTGTCGATGTCGCTCACGGGCTCGCGCTTCTCTTCGGACTCGGCACCAAGGCCCTTCCATCATGGGG
>Ga0209647_1000445_pt1 | contig 38818 bp, 34 predicted proteins | sample GraSoi_2013_60cm_FD_185827 | JGI IMG/M metagenome (GOLD analysis project Ga0209647, IMG submission 185827) | Grasslands soil microbial communities from the Angelo Coastal Reserve, California, USA - Sample 9_17_2013_60cm (SPAdes) (version 2) | ecosystem: Environmental > Terrestrial > Soil >... | reverse complement strand
GCTGAGGCATTCCCGGAAGCGCCTATTTACACGAGCGTGACGGACTATGACCATCTGTTACCGGAGTTTATCGGCAAGGATATCCGGAACAACTGGATCAATCGTCTGCCTGGTTCCCGGCGCCATTTCAAAAAGCTGTTTCCGCTTTATCCATTCGCTTTTCGTTCCATGCCACGGGTCGACGCCGACATCGTTTGGATCAGCAGCAGCGGGTTCGCTAAGTGGATCCAGGTTACAGACTCGGCCAAGACGGTTTGTTACTGTTACACGCCGCCTCGCTTTTTCTGGTCGCCGGACACCTATTTGAATCGAGAATTCAAGGGAGCGGTTCTAAAGACCGCGGCCACAGTCTTTCTAACGGCGTTACGGACATGGGATTTTCAGTGTGCACAAGGAATCGGTCAGTTCGTCGCTATTTCCCGATGCGTGCAGCAGAGGATCTTAGACTGTTACGGGCGAAGCTCCATTGTGGTTTATCCCCCGGTCAACGTGGATCGCTTCGCAGTTACTGCCCGGGGTGGAGACTACTATCTCGTTTTATCCAGGCTCGTTGGTTATAAGCGGATCGATTTAGCGATTCAGGCTTTCAATCAACTCGGGAAAAAACTAGTGATTATCGGAGACGGTCCGGACCGTAGCCGCTTACAGACGCTGGCGGGACCCACCATCTCTTTTCTCGGCCGCCTGAACGATTCAGAAACGAAGCTCTATCTGGAGGGCTGTCGCGGCCTAGTTTTTCCCGGGTTAGAAGACTTCGGGATTGCACCGGTCGAAGCGCAGGCGTGCGGCCGTCCAGTGATTGCTTTTGCCGGCGGTGGTGCTCTCGAAACCGTGATCGATGGCGAGAACGGGGTTCTGTTTAACGAACTGTCACCGGGGTCGCTCGCGGGCGCGGTTCAACGTTGTGAGAAAATTGGGTGGGACGCCGAGACTATTCGGACAAATGCCGAACGTTTCTCTCGTGAAGTTTTTCTCGAAAGAATGAGGGCAGTTCTGCAAGCGGTATCTCGCTCAGAACCGGAACCGACTGCGAGGCTCGCCGAGAAAACGGCGTTTTCATTAGGATAAAATCATATGGTGTACAATCGCGTACAAGGGTTGAAGAATGCCTATTATTGGTTGCTGGCGCTTCTGCTGGTGATGAGTTTCTGGTCGTATCTTGGTTTTTTGGCTCTGTTATTTCGGACCGACAACGCATACAATTATGGCCACTATCTTCTCTACCAATTAACTGCCCTGGCCGGTCTTACCCTAGCTAGCATTAATTCTCACAGACTGAACGATAGAATCCTTCGGTGTGACGTTCCAGGGAGCCACAGTATCGCCCTGCGTAATGTTCTTTTCGTCGCCGGCGCCATACTCGTGCTGCTTGTCCTTTTGAAAGATCCCCAGATTTCGCGACTGTTTCTTTTCACCTATCTGCCGGTACTTTACCTGATCTTTTTTTACTCACACCGGCATGTTCCCCGATTCGTGATGCGGACCTTCTTCTCTAACCGCTACCAGCACAAGGCGCTCCTAGTCGGCCCGGTGGAGAAGGCTCGAGAGATGAAGGATTGGTGCAGACAGACCGCCGAGCTCGGTTTGGACATATCACATTTGGTTGAGAACGCGACCAGTCAGGACGAGTTCCTGTGTCTGGAACACGCCGATAATCTGCATCTCTTAGAAGAAGTAATTTCTCGAAAGCGGATTCACCACCTGATCTTACTTGAGCTGCCCCATGAGCAAAAAGTGCTCGGAGAAATTGGGCGGCTTTGTAACCGGTTAGGCACCCGATTGCTGGTGGTTAACAATCTTTCGGAAGTATTCAATCATCCGGTCTCATTCTTCAGCCTGTACGGTTTCGATTTTATTTCGTTTCGGGAGGAGCCGTTGGAGGATCCGGTAAACCGCTTGTTAAAGCGAGCTCTCGACGTGGCAATTAGCGTACCGGTGGTTCTATTTATCCTTCCGCCCGTCATGTTGTTAGTAGCGATTCTTCACTGGCTGCAGTCACCTGGACCCCTTTTCTACCGGCAGACCCGGGCAGGCTTCTCGCGGAACCCATTCCGGATCCTGAAATTCCGGACGATGCATTGTAAAGCGCGTTCTAGTAAACAGGCGACTGCCAACGATGTGCGAGTCTTTGCGGCGGGACGCTGGCTTCGCCGTACGAGCCTGGATGAATTGCCCCAGTTTATTAACGTCCTGCGGGGCGACATGAGCATTGTTGGTCCCCGGCCCCACATGTTGATTCATGACCGGAAGTTCTGCCGAGCATTGGAATCTTATCTGGTGCGGAGTTATGTTAAGCCGGGCATTACCGGGTTGGCCCAGATTCGAGGTTATCGCGGTGAGGTTACGAACGACAAAGATATCAGTGAGCGGGTGAAATATGATACTAACTACCTAGAGTTTTGGTCGATTTGGCGGGATATTTGGATCGTCTTTGAGACGGTCAAGCAAATTTTCCGGCCACCGAGTTCCGCTTACTAGGATTAAGAGTTAGCTAAGAAGGCTATATTCTATGAGACCAGGTGCGCCACCTTGAAAGGTTAGTAATTGATGACTGATGCGTCAGTAGAATTTCGGCGTACGAGAAGTCGTTGGACTTTCCGTCTCCCTCTGAAAAAGGCCCGAGTTAAAGAGACCAAACTGCGGGAAGAATTGAGAACGCCTCGTCCGCGGGATATGTTGGCGGATGCGCCGCGCTGGTGGTTGTGTCTTCTACTAATTGTCGCGCCCTGGGCCTATGGAACGACCTTTCCAGCGACAAAAGATTTGTTAGCGGTCGCTTTGTTGGTGCTGATCGGTCTTTTTGTGGTGTCACTGATCCTGCGAGGACGGCGACCGCGTATGCATTGGTTGCCGGGTTCAATTACCTGTCTCCTGGTGGCTATGGGATGGTTCATGACTTGGAACGCCAAGCTGGTTTATGATCCCGCCGTCAACTACTTTCATCTTGTCCAGCAGCCACTCGCTTTCTTACCTGGTACAGTCGACCAAAGCAGCTCCGCCCATCAAATGTTGCTAATCACAGGCCTGGTTGGTGCCTTTTGGGTAGTCTACGATTTGGCGGCTAATCCTCGTTGGTTGGACCGAGTTTGGGTTGTTATGAGTTTAACTGGGGTTAGCCTGATCGGCTTAGGAATAGCCCAACGGGTGACGGGAGCACCAGGAATATTCTGGGATGCAAATCTCGACTGCGGAACGACCTTCTTCGCGACGTATCGTTATCATGCAAATGCGGGGGCTTTCATTAACCTTGTGTTTCCGTTAATCGTTGGACGAACGGTACTGGCACTGCATGGACCGAGTTCTGATGTCAGTAAGGCATTTTGGATGTTGGCCTCCTTGGGGACGCTGGCTGCCGCGTTTATCAACGTTTCGCGGGCATCAACGGCGATCACCATGGTTCTAACCATCGTGTTGTTCGGCTGGCAATTAGGTGAGCGGATTCGCGATAACGGGCCGTTCTTCACTAAAAGACGAATCAGCGCAATGACTATCCTGCTGGGGGTCGGGGTCAGCTCTCTGGTCTGGGGTATTGGGTTCAAAGATTCCTACAGCCACTGGCTGGAGTTGGCTGCGAGCATTGCAACCAATGGCCGGTTCATTGTCGATGCCGCGATTGTGCAACATATGTTGCGTGTCGCAGGATTCTGGGGGTTTGGTCCGGCCAGCTTTTGGATGACCTTTCCTTTCTTTACCGCTCTGCTGGGTGGAAGGCTCGGGGGTTTCTGGGACTATGCGCACTGTGACTATCTGCAAACCCTCACCGAATGGGGCGTCATCGGCGCCTCGCTCTGGTTCGTTCTCTTTGGTAGTGGGGTGGGAAGAACGGCCTGGATGTTCTTCCGGTTCGGTCGCCGGTGGACGGAGGCAATGCGAACCTGCGCGGTGGTCTTTCTCTCGGCCTTAACCTCTATGTTAGTCCATGCTACCGTGGATTTTCCACTCCAGATCGCCTCACTGCAGCTGTACGCGGCCGTGCTGTTAGGCCTGGTCACCTGCGTTGGGCATAACCTGTCATCTGAGAAATGCAAGAACCGCCCGAAAAAGTCGGCGGCTTCCCGACGAGGTTCGGAAGAAGCTCGGTCGATGCTCCCCGAAATATGAGAAAGGTGTAAACCATGCTTGAACGTTGTTTGGGATGTGCAAAGCGCAGATTGATTGTCTATTCTCTGGCGACGGCAGGGATGGTGCTGTTGGTAACCGCTTGCAGCACCAGTTACCAAGCTGCACACAAGGCGCCTCCTCCTCCTGCAAAAGTCGCCGGCCAGGCACAGAAGCCGCTGGGGGCTGATCAGTCCAGCGTGACCGTCATTCCTAACCCGTATGAGGATGATCAGTACCAAGCCAACATGGCGGTGGAGGCGACAAAACAAGTGTTGCGGGGACGCGGTTACAATGTGGTAGAGAACGGTGCGACCGCTGAATTGGTTGCCATCCCGACTTTGGAAACTAACCGCGTCCAAGTGCTCCGAAGAAGTACATCGCCGTCTGACATGTTTCAGGAGTTTGACAGGCCTGGCAAGCTTTTTGGCACCTACCCATCACTGCCAACACTAGCCGCTGGATCAACGACGGCGGTTAACAGCAAAACCAATGGGTCAACTCTGGTGATAGAAGCGTTTCGATCCGATGATTGGAGCAAGGCGCTCATTGTAAATATGTTACAATTGCCTCCAACTTGGAAAGTAGTGACGGCCTTACCTACGGGGTACTCCACGGATCCGTTGGATTTGCAAAGGACCGGCGGCACGAAGACTCAGTTCCAATTGCCGCCGGATCATTTGCTAACTAACGCCGCGAATCACTAGCCTGAATATCTCACACTCTCTCCGAAGAGGCGTACAGAATGTTTTGCCGACAGTGTGAGATATATTCAGGATGACAAATAACAAATGACAAATGACAAATGACAAATGACACAAATACAAAGCCTTGCTCGAGGGTTGTTCAGAAGTCGGCTATTTGGCATTTGTTATTTGTCATTTGTCATCCTGGATCGCTCGCAAATCCCCGCCCGCATCGCTACGCGAAGCGTTGCGGGCAGGTACAAGGATTTGCGAGCGATCCAGAGGGCCTTTAGAGAACTACGAGCAAATTGTTTTTGGGAATGCGGATACTCGTTGTCAGTCATTCTTGCGCCACTGCGCTCAACCAGCAACTTTATGCAGAAATCCAGCGACAGACGGGCTGGGAATTCAGCCTAGTAGTACCGGAAATTTGGTTGGATGAGTTTGGGAATTCGCTTCACAGCGAGCTCTGGCCTGGATTCGAAGCTCAGCTAATTCGAGCACCAGTTTATCGCAGTGGTAACATCATTCTTCATTGGTACCGAGTGGCTCTTCGAAGGCTACTGTCAGAGGGTAAATTTGATGCGATTTATGTCAATCATGAACCGTACGCAGTAGCCACGGCGCAAGTGCTGTGGGCAAATCAGCTCTCACTTCGCGCTCCTTTTGGATTCTATTCCTGTCAGAACATCCAAAAACGTTATCCCCCGCCATTTGGCTGGAGCGAACAATGGGTATACCGGCGAAGTACTTTTGCATTTCCGATAACGGAATTGGTCGCGAACGTAGTCCGAGCTAAGGGATTTCGTGGCGAAATTGCAGTGTGCCCGTTAGCCTTTGATGCGCAGCGCTATCATCCGCGTCCTCGTCAGAGCCGTCCTGGTCCATTGGCTGAGCTAGCCGGCGTCACACTGATTGGCTATGTCGGGCGATTGGTTGAGGAGAAAGGTCTGCGGACGCTGGTGGAGGCGATAGCGCGACTACCCGATGACAACTGGCGCCTAGTTCTTGTCGGTAGCGGACCGTTCGAAAGCGAGCTGGTCGAGTTAATTCGTGCGCATAAGCTCGAGAGCCGAACGGTGAGGTTGGGTTTCATCCCTCATGACCAGGTCGCTTCCTATCTGGCTGCTCTCGATATTCTGGTGTTACCTTCTGAGAGTCGTCCCAACTGGAAAGAACAGTTCGGTCGGGTCATTCTCGAGTCTTTAGCCTGCGGTACTGCAGTAATCGGCTCTAACTCCGGCGAAATCCCGAATCTGATCGGGCAGAGCGGGGGCGGTTTGGTTTTTACAGAGAGGGATGCGGAGAGTCTGTTGGTAGCGCTCAGACAGTTGGTCCAGGATCCGTCAGCCCGTGAGCGATACGCGGCAACTGGAAGACGCTGGTCAATCGAACATGCCTCCCTCGAAGGCGTAGCCGCGAAAATGGCGCGAACCATAGATGGTCAGGTATCGATGGGTAGAAAAAACTCTCCCAAAATCACAGAGCAGCGGAGCCACAACCAAAGCAAAGAGAGTCTCACGGAATTACGCCAAGATAAGAGGTGAAAGGTGAAAGGTGATCTCACGCAAAGATGGTAGGAAAGGGTTTTGAACAGAAGGAAACAAAGGTAATGTCTTGGAAATTTGAGCACCGGCGTGATCAACGGTTACCAAGCCTGAACCGCCCCATCGTTTCCAGAACGACCATCGGGGAATCCCCTAAACGTTGCTACCTTTGCGTTCCTCTGCGTCCTGTGCGCGAGGCAAATTGGTGTTTCCTAAGTCTCGCGCAAAGGGCGCTAAGGTCGCAGAGGTTTTACCTAGAATTGAGAATGAGCGGACCGTAAAATGAAGGTATCCAACACTATCGTTTCGATCTGTAAAACGGTCATTCCGGAGCCCGTGCGAGCGCTGAGGAGGCGATACCACTTAGTGAAGACGCCTCCGATCCATGGAGGTAGTCGCCTGGTATCTGCTTGTCGGTTATTGAATTGGACTGCACACGAGCTCTTGAATATTGACATTGGATTCCGTACTCAAGATCGATCCCGTTATGTCGGTCAGACAAGGAACCGCAGCTCGTATTTGGCCTATTTTCAGGGTGAAAAAGACCCCGAGATCCAGGCATTCATCCGGCGCAACCTGGGTCCGGGGAAGGTATTTGTGGACGTGGGTGCAAATATTGGGACCTACACTGTTCCGGCGGCTAAATTAGTGGGAGATGCAGGAAAAGTAGTGGCGATTGAGCCGCATCCCGCCATCTTTCGATTACTCGAGAAAAACATTTCGCTAAATCGGTTGCAAAACGTACTACCGGTTCGAACCGCGATTGGAGAAACTAATGGCAATATTTGCATCGCTTTTGACCGATGCAATGCGGGTCAGACCCATGTAACTGGGGAGGCGGATCTAACATCGAACGGTGAATCTGTTCCTATAGCCAGGCTCGACGATTTGCTGATAGAGAGAGGGATCACTGAAATCGACTACCTGAAAATCGATGTCGAAGGATATGAGAAGTTCGTCTTAGCGGGAGCGCAACGAATTATCGCGAAGAGCGCTGCCATGATCATCCAAATGGAATTGATTCACTCACATGTTGCTAGGTACGGAATTAGTTGCCTGGAGATCGCTGAGATCCTCAGGACGCAATATTTTGTGCCATACCAACTCGACAAAAACGGGTGGGCGTGCCAACTAACGGAGGCTGATCTGGCACGGGACGGAGAAGTGTTTTGGTCAAGGAAGCCGATCACTTGAGCCACAACACGAACACTTCACTCATTGTCGCGACGATTCTCCATCCTCTGGTCTTTGCGCATCCCGAGGCAAACCGTTACCAAGCCGCAGAGACCAAACAGTTCACAACAAGGCCACAAAGGCCGCAAAGGTTTGGACGCTGAACTCTGCCACCTTATGTTCAAAGTGTCTGTCTTTGCGGCCTTCGCGGCCTTGTTGTGGAATGTTCTGTCTTTCCGGCCTTTGAAATCTTGTTGTGAAATGCAGGCTAACGTCGCCAAAATCTCGAAATTAACTTACCCACCGTGAAATCGATTCGCGCAAGCTTGTAACGAGACTTGGACAGAGCCGGAATCGGAGAGTCAGCGTAGGTTAGCCACATTCGCTCCGCAGGATGAGGCGCCTTGCCTTTCAAAGCGTGCCAGACAAAGCTTTTTTGCCAAGGTTTTGGGTTGCCGACTGCGTGAGCCAGCACGAAGAAATGGCCATTGAATCCCATCCCTTCTTGACCTATGAACGCGGGTTCATTTGGAAACGAATGAAGAGTGGCCGCTAGAATATCCTGATCTCCCACGACCGGCTTCGTCCGGTGGGGGCGGACACCGGTTGCAGTATTTCCACCTTCCTTTTCGAACTGCAGGGTGGTGGCGATCCAATTCTTAAGCAAGAGAATATCGGGACGAGCGACTCCGACAAAGCCGGAATTGGCATACTCTGAGGTATCGCGTTTCAGAGGTAAATTGGCCCGCTGGACGAGTGCCTTCCAATATTTTCGCCAGGGATGGTTTTTGTGAACCCAAGCGAAATTCTTGTCCAAGCAGAGAGCCACGCCGCATTGCAACCATTCTTCATAGAACTGCCATGGAGCCAGGAAAACGATGTCCGGGTCAACGTAGATAACTCCGTCCGAATCGGAATCGCACTCGAGGACCTCAAGCATGGAAAAAGGTTTATGAAAACGCAAATGCCGATTAGGAGAAAGCTCTTTGAAAACGACCTTCACTGAACCGTCAGCTAAGATAATAGTGTCTTGGTTCAACGAGGATCTCCAGGGTGGAACTGGCCCCTTGTGGAATACAAACACCCTACCGCGAAAACCTACCCGGATAGCAGAGTTAATCAGCGATGCTACGCCCAGGTGATGATCTTTCTCGTAAATAGTGACGATCGAAATGTTCATGAATTTACGTTGCCGCCCCGCACCGACTTCTAGTGATTTTCTGGTTCACAGGCAAGATCCGTTTAGGCGCTATTCCCCGGTTGCAGAAGCGTGAAATCAAGTCTTGTTAGGGTAGTCGCAGCATTGTTCGATTCCGGCTGTTGGTAACCGGGCGGAGGGTTCTCATTGGAACCCGAAAGTCGGAGTCAGAAACGTTATACTTTGTCGTGAATAATTTGACCCTTCTCACCCTTTGCGAGGGACCATACCACTTGGGTGTTGCCGCACTCATCAACTCTGCCATCCGAGCCGGATTTCAAGGACGAGTTCGCGTGCATTACCGGGGTACAATACCGCCTTGGACGGTATCCTTGCAAAGAGTGGGCGAGGGTAGTTTTAGTGTCGAGGGTTGTACACTCGACTTTCGACGTTCAACAGAGAGACGTCATTTTTCATTTCATAAACCATTTGCGGCTTTGGAAGCATTCGCTGCTGATCCTGATTGCGATGGCGTGATTTATGCGGATCCAGATGTGGTTTTTCTTGCTCCCTGGGAATTCATCGGAGAGTGGCTCGAAGCTGGCGTCGCTCTATGCCTAGATTCCAGCTTTCCTTTCATCTTCCACCGTCACCCATGGCGAGAAGTTTGGCGACGGCTCATATCGCAGACTGCTGGCGCCGAGCCGATCGAAGACCATGCTCCAATCTACGCCAACAGCGGATTTTTTGGAGTACTAAGACGCGATATCGAATTTCTGGATCGATGGGTGGACCTGACGCGCGGGTTTGAAACGCAAGGAGGCGATACAGCAAAATTCTGCCAGGAAGAGCGCCACCGGGCAATCATCTGTGACCAGGATTTGCTGGCGGCGACGCTTATGCTTTGGCCTGGCGAAGTATCAGCGTTGGGACCGGAGGGAATGGGATTCAACGATTGTTTTTTAGTTCTAGTCCACGACGTCGAGAGCCCTAAGCCCTGGGTTCGCCGCTTCCTGATGGAGGCCTTGGTGGGCAGAAAACCGACAGCAGGATCTTCATTTTATCTGAAGTTCTGCGATGCACCAATCGCCGGTCTTGCTTGGTGGACTGTTTTGCGAAAGAAGTTCTCGTTTCGTTGTGCCGAACTGATCACGATGGTTTGGAAACGATGACCTGAGAAGTCGCAGCCCACCAATTCCAGTTCGTGAACGCAGCCCGTTAATTAACTCGCAAGCTGGGAGCCAGCTTGGTTTTGGAGTCGATGGCCGGCTCTGAAAGCTCGCCGCTTTGCTCGGATAGACAACACGTGAAAAGTAAAGACCAGATCAAGGTAAAGCACACGAAACGAACCTTTGTGCCTAAATCGCAGGATGTTGTGCGGAAGTTCAACGACGAATATTCGGACTAGCCTCTTAAGTCCCCAGGCGGTGAGAAACATGCCCTCGGATTCCGGATGCTTCTCGATGAAATAGGCAAGGCTCTGAGCAAGACCGCGCAGATAATTGATATCACCCTTTGGCCGCCAGGGATGCTCTACGCAGGCGCCGGCGACGAACTTGATGTGGCACTGTTGCTTGCGAATTCGAAAGTGAAGATCGACGTCTTCCATCGCGGCAAAGGGATAGTTTTCATCGAATCCAGCTAATCCCTGAAAAAGGTTGCGCTTGATAGCAAAATTACAAGACCACAAGCGGCCACCGTCGAGATTTTTTGGACACCCTTGATCGGCACCCGTTTGTTGTCCTCGGGGGATCGTCTTCCCTTCCAGAACCGCATACTCTCCTGTTTGGGCGGCGATGACGAACGCCTCCAACCATCCTGGCGATGGTATGCAATCATCGTCGACAAAGGCCAGCCATTCGCTAGACGCATTCATCGCTCCGCTGTTTCGGTTTGCGGCCGGCCCTCGTCTTGGTCCAGGGAACCATTTCACCCAAGCAAATCGCCTCTCGATCATAGCCTGGGCGGTTGATTGAGAGCCGTCGTCGGTGACAATCACTTCGTACTGGAAATCTTTGCTACCAGGCCCAATCGACCTGATCGACTCCAAGCCTTCCAAACACTGGGCTAAACCATCGTTACGATGGCGAGTTGGTATGATGACGGAAAATGAGATCATCTATCGAGCATTATTATGAGTTGGTGCTGCGATCCCAATTTGATTCGGCGTCGTGCTGCAGTCGGCTAAAGCTTCTTCTGTCTTTCGGAATTTGATAACCCGCGCCGGGTTACCAGCAGCAACCGCCCAATCAGGAATATCCTTGGTTACTACCGAACCGGCTCCAATGACGACGTGGTTCCCGATGTGAACGCCTGGTAGAATAACCACTCGGGTACCGATCCAAACATCGTTACCGATAAAGACCGGTCGCTCCGGTTGGTAGCCCTGATACATAATAGGTAAATCAGTGCGATCGAATGCATGGTTTCGGGTCCAAATGGTGACTCCCGGGCCCATGAACGAATGGTCGCCGATATGTACTTCCCCGTGGATCTCACATTGAATTCCTAGATCGGAGAATTTTCCGAGCCAGACGTTGTTGCCCCTGCCGAAATCAGCGCCGGTCTCGATGTTAACTCCTTCGCCGCATTCGGCTAACAATTGCCTGGCTAAGGTCCTTCGGATCGACTTGTACAATCGGCCGCCCCAGCGCGAATACGAACAGGGCAAACGCTTCGCGAATCCAACATAAAGAAAGAAGATGAGGTTCTTCCAAATTGTTTTGGAAAGCTTCGTCACGAATAGTGGCCCTTATTTACAAGTCGTGCGTCGTGCATTTGCCTGGTTCCGATCGTTACTGCTCCGGTGCTTGTTCTTGAAAGGTCCTTCGAATGGCCCGGCTTAGCTTCGCCGGCAGACTGCTGCAGAATCTCCAGGAGTTTATCCACGATATTCTCGAGAGCAAAGTGTTGTTCGGCGCACTGGCGCGATTTCACTTTATCAGTTAGACGACCTTCCATTTTTCTTACGGCCATCTCTGAGAGCGCCTTGGCTAAGCTGCCCACTTCATAATCCGGCAGCCGGATGTCGCACGCGGAAAGATAGTCGGAGTTACCATTAGTCGCTCCCACAATGACGGGTAAGCCGCAAGCCTGGGCCTCGGCGACGGACGAGCCAAAGTTTTCTTCTTCGCTCGGCTGAACCAGAAGGTCATGCCTCGCCAGCAGCTCGGGTATTTGCAGCCTAGGCATGGACCGTTGCCAAGTCAGTCGGTCTGGAAAAGGAAACTGATGGATTAGTCTTTCATATTCCGGGACCAACATCGCGGAACCAATAATCGTCACGCGTAGATCGATGCCATTCTGAATCGCCAGCGCCGCTGCATCGAGGAAAAGATCCAGCCGCTTGCGCGGGATAATTCTGCCAATCCAGATACAGCGAAGGCCGGTTGCTTTTGCTAAGGGCAAATGTCGCGGACTGAACAGATGCAGATCGATGGGGTACGGCAAGCAGGAGATCCGAGAACCGGGAACATTATAAAGCGAATGCAATGTCTTGACCGACTGTTTGCTACCAACCACGAGATGATCCGAGCACGATATCGGTGGCACACCAAGGGGCGATAGCCGGACGCGGGCCAGTAGGTTCAACTGGGCTGCCTTGAGCCTCCCTGCAAGCTCAGCAATCTTGTGTTGATGTCGCAAGATAGATCGAGCGTCGGTCCCTGGTGGACCCTGGACAAAGCTGAGGGCCGGCAAGCCGTTGACTCGGCCTCGCGCATAGTCCCCGAGCCAGAGGCAAACATCGAAAGGTCTCTGCTCGTGTTGCTGCCGTATAGAACGCGCAAGCAACCGGTTGTAGGAGCCGGAGTCCATCTGGGCGGCGACCAGACCGACCAGTGGCCAACGTCTTGTCCGTGCTCGCAAACGATCCGCCAAAAAATTATCAACATCGGTGAACTGAAAGAACGGATGGTCACCAACGATCGGTCGAGGATCGACGAACGAAGCCTTGGAAAAGAAGTGGATCGCGCACTCGCGATTCAAAAGTCCTCGGATTAGAAGGGCGTTTGCGGCTGCAACGCTTCCGGCGTGAGACGAAACAAATCCCGTTACCGCTACTCTCAGTTTTTTATCGCCTGATGTCATTCAGTTTCAGCTTCTAGGTCATAAGGAGGACTAGGTTGGAGAACGCGATTGCTCATTCATGGTCACCGCTAATAAGTCTCGCTTTCCAACTGAAAAGCGCTTTTCCGACCCGAAGGCTTCCAGATGGGCCGTCAGGAATGTCCGTTCATTAAACTGTTCCTTTTGTAACGCGAGACCGGCTGTGCCCATCGTGGTGCGGAGTTGCGCGTCTTGAAGCAGCACTAAAACCTTTGATGCCAGATCATCTGGCTCCTGAGACGACCAAAGACCGGTGTGACCGTCTTTGATGAATTCCCGGCTGGCTGGAGCAGGTCCACAAATAACGGGCTTCCCGTAAGACCAAGCCTCAACATAAACAATGCCGAAAGATTCGTGTGCAGACGGCAAGCAGAAGATGTCGCAGGTCGCTAGCGCATCCGCTTTTTCCAATTCATCCGGCATACCTAAATCACAAATGCTTTCCTGAGGCAGACTGCGTAACTGTTCTTGAAATTCCCGGCCTCTGGGGCCGGCGAGAATTAGAACTGCATCGGCGATGCTCCTCAGCACCAGTGGCCAAGCCTCGAGCAGCGATGAATAGCCTTTGCTTCGGTGCCGGCGCCCGAGAAACAAAACCGTGGGTCGGTCAGCCAGTTTGTGTTTCTCACGGAAGCGATCCGCCCGGCCATCCGCCCGGCACATTGGTGGTAAGGTACATCTCATCGACTGGGCCTTGGGTAACCCGAGTCTTTCCAGGTGATCCCTTTCGTGTTCGCTTTGACACAGTACGGTGTCGGCCTGCTGGTACAAACATAAGTCGATTTCATGATCGCCCCATGATCGCGGGTGAATCGCGGGCCAAATTGTCAGAAGCGAGTTCCGCTTTTTGGATAGGTTTGCTAATCCGAAACCGAAGAAATCCCAACCGGTCCCAACGAAGTGGAGTACATCAGGACGTAGTTCTCCTGGAAACTGCCACGTCCCTGCGAGAATGCTTTTAAGCAGAGGCCGAGTAAAGCGCCTTGCTGCCAACCGGCTCCGAACAGAACTGAAATAGGAGGGCAAGCTCCGTTCCCTAATTCTAGTGCCACAAAAATCGCCGGCGGCTTCTGCTGTTGGGAATTGCCCTGGGTCCGATTCGGCTGCGTAAATAACATCCAATTTAACGCTCGGATGTGCTGCCAAGAGCTTGATCAGCGTTCTTTCGTACGCAGCCAGGCCACCTTGGTATGTTGGGCTGAGGTTACTTGCTACACAGATTTTCACGTTCTTGTCCGAACCCAGATTCCAGGTCGATTTGTCGCGAAATGGCTAGCGATTCGCCTCTTTAGGCTGTTTCGATCGAGAAGTCAGGTAACACGACGCTGATTTGTATTGAGTTATCGTGAATGGCCCCAGGATAGGTGAAGTTGTTAGAGACGCCAAACCGGCACGCATCTTCCCACCGATCAATTATCCCGACATTCCAGAGATAGGCGTCAATGCGATATTCACCGGGGCGTAACCATGGCGACCGCAACACAAAAGATAGTTCGATTGGTTCGCCGGGACTTAAGACCTTGTCGCCGGTGCGGCTATCCATGGCGAATAATTGCTGTTGGTCTTCGTTGAATACTACCAGAGAAGCATAGCAAGGCGACTCGGTTAGATCATTGGTAATAACCCGCAGCGAAAATCGCTTCTCCGCTGCCGGCTCGAAAATGGTTTGCTCGGGTTTTACGAACTCGAAACGCATGGTTCCACGGCCGGGGCGTTTTATGGCGGCTCCTGCTAATGTCGCTTCCGATAAGGTCAGGCTTTGTTTTTGATAGATTTCAACGACTGATCGGCTGTCTCCATCCGCGATCAGGTGGCCATGTTCCAGCAGGCAAGCGCGTGAGCAGAGGGCCACGACCGAAGAGAGCTGGTGGCTCACGAAGAACACGGTTCGTCCCCGGCCCGACGCCACTTCTCGCATTTTTCCTAAGCATTTCTTCTGGAACTCACTATCTCCCACCGCTAATACCTCATCGACGACTAAAATCTCTGGCTCAAGATGAGCGGCCACAGCGAAAGCAAGACGAACGTACATGCCGCTGCTGTACCGTTTAACCGGGGTGTCGACAAACTTGTCGATACCGGCGAAATCGATAATCTCGTCGAATCGATCCCTGATTTCGCGTCTCGTCATACCGAGGATGGCGCCGTTCAGGAAGACATTTTCTCGACCAGTTAATTCCGGGTGAAATCCAGTTCCCACCTCGAGAAGGCTGGCGACTCGGCCCTTGATGCCGATTCGGCCTTCTGTCGGCTCTGTAATCCTGCTGAGAATCTTCAACAAAGTGCTTTTGCCAGCGCCGTTTCGGCCGATAATCCCAACGACCTCTCCCGGTCGGGCCTCAATAGAGATATCTTTGATAGCCCAGAATTCTTCCTTGGTGCTTTTTCTTGGTTCCAGATTGCTCTTTGAGGGCGCACGTCCGTTGCGTCCCGCGAGCTTTGTGTGCGCCAGTCGTGCCGGATAAAGAGCCAGCTCTTGTAAGGCATGCCTGAGCCCGTTATCCTGGACCCGGTGGCGAATCCGATACTTTTTGGAGACGTTTTGTATACTGATTACAACGGCCATCGGCTGCTTCTAGGACGTGGGTAAGCGAAAGACAAACAGACCCCTTCTCAAATAATATCGGCAAACGACCGTTCCAGTTTGCGGAAGTACCAGATTCCGAACCCAAGGACCGTCATTGATAGGATAATCGAGATCAGGAATCCGGGAAGGTACAAGGTGGAAGCGTTTCCCAGAATGGCCCATCTAAAGCCATCGATGATGCCGACCATCGGATTTAAAGAGTACAGCAAAAAAAGTCCGTCACCCAACTTCTCCCTGACCACGGCGCTACTAAAACCGACGGGGCAGAGATAGAGACCGAACTGAATGATGAAAGGGAGCACGAAACGGAAATCTCGATATTTCACATTGAGAGCAGTGACGATAAGGCCGGGCCCAAGCGATGCAATGAAGGCAAGCAATATAAATGCCGGCACCGTCACGATCCGCCAACTTGGCGTGAAGTGGAAAAACACCATCATGGCTCCCAATATGAGGAAGGAGATTAAGAAATCGGCAAGTGAAACGACGGTAGCGCCAGCTGGGATGATTAAGCGGGGAAAATAGATTTTCGATACTAAGTTCGCGTTTGCAACCAGACTTTGTCCTGAGTTACTGAGAGACGTAGAAAAGAACTGCCAGGGCAGTAGACCAGCAAAGACCATGATAGGGTAAGGGGCGCTCCCGTCCGAATGCAGTCCGGCAAGCTTTCCGAAAACAACCGTCATGATCAACATCGTGAGCAACGGTTGTATTAGGCTCCAAGCCACTCCGACTAGGGTCTGCTTATAGCGAATAGCGATGTCACGCCAAGCCAGGATGAGAAAAAGCTCCCGGTAACGCCATAGATCAAGCCAGTAGTGTTTTTCGATCCTGCCGGCTTCAAGCCAGATATCGAAGTCGTCGTTTCTTGATACATTAACTTGGGAAGTTTCGGTATCGCCCGCAATGGCAGACTTTGGCAGCTGTCCGATCACTGTAGAATCATTCATTGATGTACCATTTACCCACTATCGAATCGTGAACCTTAGCCAAACCAGATTCGGTTTTGGGGGCTAACGATCCGTACCAGTACTTGCAGGAGCGAGATAAGCTCGCTCTCATCTTTTGCTTAGCCTGGCGGAGCGGCTTGTTGGTTAGCGCGTTGTACGATCCGTCGGCCGATAATAACCTTTATAAGAGTATTTGTTTCCGTAATAATAGTAATAGTAGCCGGATCCTACCTTGAAGTTGGCCCGGTTGAGAACGAAGCCGGCCAGCACGCCCTTCGCTTTTGCTATGAGGTGACATGCTCGCGCGACCGCCCGTTTGCTAGTGTGTGCTGGTCGTATAATCAGGACGACGTACTGAGCCGCGGAAATCATGGTCAACGTGTCACTGACCGCATTCACCGGAGCTGTGTCGATCACAATACGATCAAATTTTTCCCTCAGTTGCCCTATCATACGGTCAAACGCCTTGCCCGATAGCAGTTCTGCAGGACTCGGTGCTGCTCTCCCGGCGAACAAAATGCTCAGATTTTCCTCCGGAGCGTCTACCATCGCTTCTTCGAGCGGGGTATTGCCGGAAAGCACATCTGTTACTCCGGCAGTGTCCCGCTTGGCCAGACTCGGGTAGGCCTTATAGAGACTAGGCCTTCGCATGTCACCCTCGACAAGCAGCGTACGGTGACCATCCATGGCAAACGCTTGAGCCAAGCTTAGCGATGAAAACGATTTCCCTTCGCTGGGAACGGCACTGGTTACCATAAAGATCCGCCGAGATTCTTCATCATTGCCTAACATCGACAGCGAAGCGCGCAGGGCGCGGAACCCTTCCGCCTGACGGGAGTCGTTTCGAACAAAAGCACTTGTCATGGAGCCTCGCCGTTGTGGCTCTTCAGGGATCACCGCCAACGTTGGTAGTCCGAGAAACTGCTCTGCCTGATCGACAGAGCGCAATGTCTCGTCCAATGAATCGACAGTGACCACGATCCCTACTCCAAGCGCCAAGCTTAGGACAAAGGCCAGCGCTAGGACCTTGGCCATTTCGGGTTTGACCGGGTAGCGTCCTGGTAACGGGCTTTCGACCAGGTGAAATGGGCTCTTTTCGATTCCCTGGCTGATCGAAGTCTCCCGGATGCGGGTATTGAGCGCATCGTACATTGCCTTGTCGGAATCGACTTCTCGTTGCAGTGTATTGTAGGGAATCGCGAGCTTGGAAAGCCCCAAAGCGGCATTCTCCTGCTCTTGCAAGAGCACGTTGATCTTGTCCTCAGAGTCTTTCGCTGACGCATACTGAGCTTCCAAGATCTTCCCGGCATTTCTCAGTGTTTCCACCAGCGACTCTTTCAGTCGCTGAATCTGGGTGACTGCTCCAATGTACTTAGGGTGTAAAGGCAAGTACCGTTTCTGCAAGGCAGCCAAGTCAGCTTCGGCGTTGACGATCTGAGAGCGGATCGCAGCAACTTGCGGGATAGCAGCGACGCTACCGATTTGCAACATCCGATCCGTGTCGTTAGCCGGAATTTTACGAATCAGGTCAAGATCAGATTCAAGCTTGATTCGGTTGTTCTTTGCCTCGATGGATCTACCATTTAGATCCTTTAATTTCTCGGTCAGAATATCTTGGCTGCTCTCTAGCGAAACGGCATTGTGTTGCTCTTTATACTCCTGGAGCTTACGTTCTGATCCTTCGAGTTTCTTTTTTAGCTTATCGGCTTCCTCTTGAAGAAACTGAGTCGCTTGATTTGAAGTCTTGAACTGTTCCTCAAAAGTCAGCCGCAAATAGGCTTGAACCACAGCGCCAGCAATATCACTAGCCTGTTGCGGTTTAACATCCTCGGCCGTGACGTCGATCAAGCGAGTATTACGTCGCAAACTAACGGCGACGCGTCTCCGGATCTGACTGGCTATCGCATCGTCCGTGTAGGTCTTTCCGCTAGCCACTCCTGGAAAGAGAGTAGGATCTTTATCTAAACCAATCACTTGGGCGGCCCGAACCATCACCGAGTTGCTCGTGAGGCTCTGAACGATGGTTTGGATGTAATCTTCTGCCTGCAGATTCTGGGCCTGTACCTCTTCGACCTTGCTCCCCAGAACCTTGGCTTCCCCCTGCTCGACCTGGACCACAGCTCGGGAGGAGTAAAGTTTTGGTTGCCGCGAAAGCCAAGCGTAAGTCGCTGCCATGGCGACGCAAACGATGACAGCGATCAACCAGAGATTCCGTCGAAATAGGAGAAGGTAGCGATTAAAGTCAAAAGGCGTTCCCTGGTTACCCAAGAACTTATGTAGGGCAGATTGGGGAATTGCTGAATCGTTGGTACTGCTCATAATCATTCCTCAAAAAATTGACTCGCCGACCGTGATAACATCACCCGGTTCAGTCCGATAACGATTGATTGCCTCTGCGTTTTTGTCCGCATGTTTGGCATTCACTTTGTACGCTTGTTCTCGACCATTCTCTTTACGCCGAATCGTAATGTTCCCTGGGTCAGCGATTCGAGTGTAACCGCCAGCCATGCCAATCGCTTCAAGTAACCCGATGGATTGATCACCAACGATCTCGTAGGCACCGGGTCGTTGCACCTGACCGAGTATCGTGAAAGTTCTCTTGGCGTAGGTCTGAACGATCAAGCTAACCTGTGGATTAACCAGGTAGCCATTCAGATAATGCTGGCGGATTACGGTAGTCGCTTCCGGAACTGTCTTGCCGCCAATACTCACCGAGCCAATCAACGGGAAGATCGCCGTTCCATCACCCGCGACGCGTACCTGGGCATCCAAATCCGGCTCCTGAAAGACCTTGAAATCCAGGACATCGTTAGGTGCAAGCCGGTAGTTGGCGCTGAGGTCCTGACTACGAACGAGGACCGGAAAAATGATGACACAACAGAGACTGACTATTCGCAGGCAACGAGTGTTGACTCGGAAGGCGGTTCGTCGTTGTACAACTTTCACAATGCTGGGTTACTTTCTTACGTGTGTTTACCTACTAAGAATCTAGAAGAAAATTGAGATCTGACCACCTACCCGATTATCATAGTAGCTGTTAAAAGAGTGAGTGGAACTGTTGCGACTAAATTGGTAATAGACTTCCGCATTTAACCAAGCTCTGAAATTGTACGAAATATTGGGCCGGATATACACATAGTCATCCTTCCGGTCAATATTTGGAGCGTTACTGCTCGCAACGATGTATTTGTCATGCTCGTATCCGATTGCGATCGAGGCAGTAAACCGGTCGATAAATCTCTGCGAGACTGCGAATGCTACTCCAGTGCCAATAAAATCTTCGCCTCCGAATAGAGGGGAAGCGAACTCCGATCGGAAGCCGCTGAGCGTAACCGTGGTATCGACAAATGGGTGGTAGATCAACCCCAGTGTGAATACTGGATCCCCCCTTGACGCACCGCCACTACTGTACTGGCGGTATTCGCCGCCCACAGAACCGTCGAAGGTTAGCTTGTCCGTAAACTGATAAGACACGTGCAAGCGTCCCTGCCCATAGGTGCTGGAGGTGCCGCCTTGCTGTTGTAACGAGCCAACGACACCTAGAATACCAATCTTTATCTTTCCGGTGATCTGGTAGTCTACGCCGATCCGGCCAATATAGTCGAAGGAATTGAGATAGCTGCGATATATGTTCGAGATTTGCTCGAACTCGCCGTACAACTGTGTCTTAGACGTGAAATCGTAATTCAGCCGGAAAAAACCATCGATAAATTGCCGGTTGATGAACGTGCCAACCAGGCGATCCGGTCCGTTCAGATAATCATAGGTGATACGCGATATGAACGTGAAGTTGGAGAAGCGGTACTGTCCGTTGAGGAGGACGTCCTGATCGGCGGAATCCTCAGTCGTATGATCGGTGAAGAGATAACCAGTGACGAGATATTTGGCGATGAAGAAATTGTCGATCTGGTTGCGGTAATCACCCAATTCAAAGGCAGCTCCTCCGTCCAGGGTAAAGACCGTGTCAGACAAGCGATGCGTATGAGTGATAAAAAGGTTGTCGTCGTAAAACACGCCTGTGCCGAAGGTAAAGACCAAGCGCCAAAACTTTTGGTTAACCTCTTCCACCACGTTTTTCTTGGAGCTTGGCAGCAACTCGTTGGCAGGCGCCGGACTGGGCTCATTATTGATTTCTGCGCTATTTGGCATGATTGGCCCACCCGTAGTCCGTGTGGCAGGATTGAAGGACTGCGCAGTCGCCTGCCCGATCAGAGGGCCAATGTCAATGGTGAGGTTATCCAATAAAAGACTTTGTGGTGAGACAACAGCCTGAGCCTGAGTGGGTTCCTGGAGAATTGATACCAGGACAGAAGTGAGAATAACGAAGAGATAAGTTCTCATGATCGGTCGCTCGATTTCTCTCTTTGCTACGCTATTGCGTGCTGACGGCATTCGGTTTCATTTCCCCGCTTTAAAAAAATAGTACCAGCCGTTCGACTCTACGTTGGATTCCTCGCGGTAGCAGAGTTGTCCGGCCGGGTTAGTGGTTTCCTTAAACAACGTACAACCGGGTCGTAACTTTCTCCGGCCCTCCGACTAGCGCTTTGATACGGAATCCATCCCAAGGTGACACGACCACGACCGACACCCCGCGATTTCCAATGTAAAAACATCTCATCTTGCTCCCCCTATCTTGATGAACGAGCCGGTTTTATAGAATCTTTGTGGCAATGGCAACTATGTTTTTTATAACTTCTACTATTTTTTTATTGTACCAGCTTCTCAATCTCGACTACGATCCGCGGCGATCGTGGGGATGTTGACTTGGCACAGGTCAGACATTTCTGGCGGTCGATGCAACCGAGGGTATGCCGAACGTTTCAGTAAAGTCCCTGCTTAGCCCTGGAGGAGTGCGGCTCTTTCTAGCCATGGTGGTCGTGGTCCATCACTCCCTTCCACTTCGGGCTGGTTCCTGGGCCGTCGACGTCTTTTTTGTTCTCAGCGGCTACTGGATCACCCGGATGTGGAACACTCGTTACCGCCAGACGAGGATTCCTTATATCACCTTTCTGGTCAGCAGATGGTGGCGGCTGGCTCCGGTTTTTCTCGTTTGTACCGTCCTTGGCTTGGGCTCGGCCTTGTTATTACGGGAGGGTTCGTTGGTTAACGCCCAAGCCAATTCGGCCTGGTGGCTGCGCCAACTTTTGATCGTGGGTTCCAGTGATGCTGGACGGATTCTGCCTCCCACCTGGTCACTAGATGTGGAAATGCAATTTTACCTTATCGCGCCGCTCTTGATCTGGGCTTTTGCCAGACTCGAACCGGCTTGGCGCTGGATGATAGTGACCCTTCTGCTCCTCGCACTAGTTTATTTCCTTGGCAGCGGGGGCTACCCAGAGTCCGCCAGGCTCTGGCTGTTTAGCGGCTTCTTCTTGGCGGGCTTGGCCCTGGCATTGCAGAACTGGCGCCCCTCTAAGCGGGCGTTCTTGGGGTGCCTGGCGCTGTTTGTGATTGGTACGATCACCCTTGCGATTATACCGCCGACATACCGATACCGGTGGCATCGATCTGGTGGACGGTCGGCGGCGTCTTGGTCGTTCCTGTAGTGGCCGCCAGTGTTGCTATCCGATCTTCCGCTTTCGATCGAATGTTAGGGGACCTCGCGTATCCCCTTTATCTTTTCCACTGGATTCCGCGGGAGTGGTATTACCATTTCTGCGGCACTAACCCAGGGATGGCGTTGCGAATGTTGTTGCTAGCCGGGGACTTCGCAGCTGCTCTGCTGGGAGCGATCCTGATTCTGGTTCTGATCGATCGCCCGATGGAACGTTTGCGCCGCGCCTGGGTAGAGTCGCGCGAAGACCAGTCGCGCGAAGACCACTTAAGAAAAGGAGCCCCTGCCAAGGTAGAAGTGGGCCTAGGAGACGCGCCTTAATCCTGATCTGACTTAAAGAACTATGCTGGAATACATTGTCTTTGCTGCCATCGTTATCCCTGGGATTCTTTACGCAATACAAGGCTCTTCTTACCTGGTTGATTATACGATCCTCGTCTTCGTCTTTAACCGGGAAATCAGGCGCTTGGTTGATTATACCAACCACCAATTTAATCCCTTCTCTTTGATTAGCCTGACTCCGTTAGTCATGTTGGGGATGTTGTTCCTTGGTTTTCTGTTCAACATGAAGGCCCTTCATCCCTCGGCGAAACGGATCTTCTACTTGTTCATCTTGGCCATCGGTTACGGAGTTGCTATCGGGTTTTTGCGCAATGGCGTGGCCACCTTTTTCCAAGCAGCAGAATATCTCTCTGCGATCGGTATGATGGGGTACGTGGCGGTAAACCCAGCCGACGAAAGGATATCCGATCGATGGTTGAAGACAGCCGGATGGGCTGCGGTGATTGCCGCAATCTATGGATGGTACCAGTATCTCACCATACCAAGCTGGGATGCGTTTTGGGTAGAACAGGTTGGATTCGTCGGCTACCTCGGAAGGCTGGAGCCGACGCAAATGACCGTTTTCTCGACCTTTGCTGACCGAGGGCCATGTGCCTCTTATTTGGGTCTGGTTGCCGTTGCAATGTTGGTGTCGCGACGTTGGCGAGTCCTATTTGGCTGGCCAGTGGTAATCTTGTTGCTTTCGTGTATCGCGTTAACTATGTCCCGAGGGGGGATAATCCTCGTGATATTGGGCGCGGTCCTGTTCCCGATGGTCAACGGGGGGCGACGTTCTGGACCCATCCTGCTGATCGCGCTCGTCATCGGCGGGGTAGCTTTTGCTGGTTTGAGTAGCCTTCCCGGGGCGGACCGGCTTACCAATCGTTTTCAGACTTTAGGCCACATGCAGGATGACGGTTCATTCAGGGGCCGGTTAAGCATCGCGGATTATGGGTGGTCAGCCGTCTTACGCAATCCTGCCGGATACGGCGTCGGCTCTTCCGGGCTGGCAGGCCGTATCAACTCAACCCAGGCAGTGGCCGGAGACAACGGTTGGCTCGAACTAATGACATCGCTCGGGTTGCCGGGGTTCGCTCTATTCGCTGCCGCCCTTATTCTCCTCTGGCGTTATTTTGCGGTCCTGAACCGGCTCGGCTTAAGAGATGATTATTTGGCGCTGGCGCGCGCCTACTTAGCGGTCACTTTAATTTGCATGTGGGTCGGAAACTACTTCGGCGAGCTGAGCGTGATGTGGATCGCCATGGGTCGCGCCCTGTCACCCTTGATGTTTTACAAGCTGAACGACCTGGTTTCTGAGGGCGAACCGGAACCGATAGGAGCGCCTGCTTATTAGCTCTCGGATCGGTGGCCTGAGATTCATAGTCTGGTTTTCTCTTTGTTATGCAGAAAACGCTACGCATCGCGTACGCAATGATCAATTGTAACCGCCGCGATGGCAGCGCGCGGGCGGTCAATGAAGTTGCTGAACGAATGGCCCAGCGTCATCAGGTACACCTCTTTGCCCGGCGTGCCGAAGATCTCGATTTATCCGCACTGCGTTGGCACCGAATGCCCGGCGTTCCTCGACCGGAAATCATGGACTTTCTTACCTATCGTTTTCTGGCCAAACTTAGAATTCGCCCCGAGAGTTTCGATATTGTGCATTCGATCGGGGTCAACGCGGCGGCGGCGAACGTCATGACAATTCAAAATATCCAACCAGCAAAACGTTCTTACTTAGACTCTCAGTCGCGGATTGCTGATGTGTCGTGGCCTAGAAAACTGGCGAGGCGGCTGTATCTGGATGTTACTACCCGGACGGAAGAGCAAATGTACCGTGCCGGCCCGGGCCAAAAACCCCTACTCTTCCTCCCGGTCTCCCGTGGCGTCGAGAAAGAACTAAGAGAGCACTACGATGTCGGGCCGTCTTTAGTGCGCATTGTTCCGAACGCAGCCGATACGGATAAGTTTAGACCGATCGAGGCTGCGGAGAAGCTTTGCTGGCGTCGCGCCACGGGCTTTGCTGATTCTGACATCATTCTCGTGTTCGCTGGTGGCGAGTGGTCTCGCAAGGGGCTTGATTTCGCGATCCGGGCGCTGCCCAAGCTGCCAAATCTGAACGTGAAGCTTCTAGTTCTTGGAAAGGATCCGGACCAGAAGAGATTTATTAGCCTAGCAGGCGAATTAGGAGTGGCTGAGCGGGTCGTTTTTCTCGGGTTCCGTAACGACATTGCGACGGCGTTGGCCGCGTCAGACCTCTTTCTGTTTCCGAGTTGGTATGAGGCGTTTAGTCTGGCGACAATCGAAGCGGCGGCGTGCGGGCTGCCAATAGCGGCCACAAGAATCAACGGGACAGAGGACTTTATCGTTCCGGGTGAGAATGGTGTATTCATCGACCATGATCCGGATCAGATCGCTGCGGCCCTGCGGCCGGTCTTGGAAGACCATGCGATGCGAAAGAGAATGGGCGCCAACGCGCGACGGCTGGTTGAACGATGTTATACCTGGGATCGCGTTGCCGACCTGACCGAGCAGGCTTATTTCGAGTACTTGAATCAAGCCCGGGTGGCCGGACCGGCGCATGTTAACGGCCACTAACCCGATTGCTCACGAGGGAAATCTCACGCGATATCGCCAAGACGCCTCAGGGAGAGGTAAGAAGACACTGAAATGATCGTATCGGGTAATGGAAAGATTGAGTTGCTGCGAGTCTTGCAGGTTGGCATGCATGAGCGCAGTTCTGGAGGCGGCGTCGATCGTGTCTTCTGGGATCTTTGGGATAATCTGACCGATCAGTCGGGAATCGACACGAAAGGGTATTTCTTTCGCCACCGCTCTGAGGCCGTCTCGGAGCGCCGGGGAGAATATTGTCTTGGTTCGACCAGTCTGTCTCTTCCACAACGTCTGCTGAGGGTGAGACGGACTCTCTTTGATGAATTCACTAGTGCTCCTCAAGGTGAACCAATCTTAGTAGCCTCACATTTTGCGTTGTACGCGGCGGCCCTGCTTCCACGGCTCTGCCGGGTAAAGCATGTGGTTCATTTCCACGGACCTTGGGCGAGTGAATCCGCGACGGAGGGTAAGAATCGGCTCAACGTCGGGTTGAAGCGCCGGCTCGAGCAGGCTGTCTACTCCACCGCGGACGCATTCATCACTTTGTCGCAGGCCTTCCGGAAGCTGTTGATTGAGGAGTATCAAGTAAAAGCAGAACTGGTGCACGTCGTTCCGGCAGGGGTCGACCTCAAAAGGTTTGTTTTAGGCAGCCGTGAAGCGGCTCGGCGGCGATTAGGCTGGTCTGCAGACGCTACGATCGTGCTCTGCGTTCGCCGGCTGGCTCGGCGAATGGGGCTTGAGATTTTGATCGAGGCCTTTCGGAGAGTAGCGGATGCTCATCCCCAGGCGCTCCTGTTACTGGGTGGAACCGGTGCTTTGCGAGATGAGCTCTCAACAATTATTGATCGAGATGGATTAAAAAATCAGGTCCGGCTGCTAGGGTTCATACCGGAGGATGAGCTCGTGCCGGCCTACCAAGCTGCTGATCTCTCGATCGTGCCAAGCCAGAGCTTGGAAGGTTTCGGCCTGACCACGTTGGAATCATTGGCATGTGGTACGCCAGTCGTGGTAACCCCGGTGGGTGGTCTGCCGGAGGCCGTCAGTGGGTTGGCTCCGCAGTTAGTGCTCGCCGGACGAAGTGCCGATGCGTTGGCCGAACGGCTCCACGTTTTCTTCCAAGGCAAGTTGTCGGTGCCAGCCCCGGAACAGTGTCGCCAGCACGTAGAAAACAACTTCGGATGGCCGGCGCTTGGCGCCAAAATTAAATCGCTTTACTGGAAAGTCGGAACTTCAGCTCCATGACAACGCTCCTACGATTGGTCCCGGCTCCGCTTATTAGGGCTGCAGGCAGGCTTCAATTCAAGATGCCATTTCTGGCGAAACCGATCAACTTTATCGGTCAAAAACTGGCCAGCCAAGGAGTGATTCAGAGGGGCGCGGGCAAGGGACTCCGGTTCAATGGTCGTGGCTGTAGTCCTGGATATGTTGCTGGTACTTCTCATCTGTTGGAGCAGGAGCTGTTGGTAAAGCACTTGCGGCCGGGTGCGGTATTTTACGATGTCGGCGCTAACGCCGGTTTTTATGCGATTATCGGCGCGAGAGCGGTGGGAACAGAAGGCCAAGTATATGCCTTTGAACCGATGCCAAGACTGGTCGAGCGGATCCGTGAAAACGCAACCTTGAATTCGCAGACAAACGTTGCCGTTATTGAGGCCGCCGTTTCGGATCGAGACGGCGTCGTTGCCTTCGCAGCCCAAGGCTCGTTAAGCATGTTGAGCTCGATTCGGGCTGCCGGAAAGGTCGCTGATACTATCAGTGTACCCTCTCTCCGCCTGGATACCTTCTCGTTGAGAAACAGACCGCCTGATCTCATCCTAATGGATATCGAAGGGGATGAGGTGCAAGCGCTTCACGGTGCACTGCAGACCATTAGCCGATCCCGGCCTGTTTTAATGATAGAGATACACTATGTGGGCCGGGCATTCGTCGATTTCTATGAGCGGGCGTTGAAACCATTGGGTTACGTTGGTTCAACCTACGACGGCAAACCGCTGCGCACAGAAAAGGTCCATTATCATGCTCTTTTGCTGCCGGGTTAGGCTACTATATCGCGCAAATTTTGCGAATGAGGAGACAGTAGCATGATTGATCGATCGGCCGCCGAATCTACTTTCGCGAAGGAGAAAGACTCTTTCACTCCGGTTTCAAAGGAGTCTAAAGCAAAAGAGCGACTCGACATCTTGGACGTTTTCCGCGGGGTTGCGATAATATTAGTTTTTCTGTACCACTGCGAGAATCAATTACCGAAAGGGGTAGACCAGATGTTACGGGATCCCTGGAGCTTTCTATCAGCGGCACTCGTAGGCAGAGCGGAACTACAAAGCCTAGTTCAATTTCTTATTTTCTTCCCTTTTCGTATCGGGTGGTGCGGCGTGGCGGTTTTCTTTGTGGTTAGCGGGTTCTGCATTCACCTGACTTATTGCCGTCCCGCGCAGCCGGATCCGTTCGGGTTTTACGTTCGTCGCTTTTTTCGGATTTACCCTCCCTATGCTTTGGCGGTTATTTTCTTCGCCGTCATTTTTCCGGTGACGCGCATCCCTTTCAGTAAGCTAACTTATTGGGGCGACTTTGTAACTCACCTCTTGCTTTGTCACAACATGTCAGAGCTATCAGTTTGTGCAATCGTCCCTGCATATTGGACGATCGCTGTTGAGGCGCAGCTCTACCTTCTGTTTCCGCTAATATTAATTTTTGCTCGTAGATATTCGTTCGCACGCACTCTGGTGGTTCTCGGAATAATCGAGTTCTCGTTGCAAACATTTGGCATTTTCGCTTTCTGGTTCCCGGGCCAATTTCTTCCGAATTGGCTACGAGCCACCCCTATCTTCTACTGGTTCAGTTGGACGACGGGCGCGGCGATCGCGGATGCGTACCTGACTGGGAAGCCGCTTCCGTTTAAACAGATTCATCCGGCACTCTGGTTAGTCTTGGGCGTCATTGCTGAGTTATTTCCCTTTGAGCCGTTTAGTTTTCCTTTTTTTGCTTTGTTCACTGCCAGTTTGATATCGCGCGGTCTCAGCGGCGAATCTAAGGGGGAAAAAGATAGCCGCCTAGTACGATTTATTCGTCTCACCGGCGTTTACAGCTACAGCATTTATCTGATTCATGATCCTCTTTTGCTGTGGATAGTCGGAGTCTACAAAAATCATTTCCCTGATCTTGAAAACCAACCGTTCCTCATCTTCGCAGCCGCACTTAGCAGTTGGATATTAGTTTTCCCGCTCGGAGCTTTAATGTATTATATGGTGGAAAAGCCAAGTATTTCTTGGGGTAAGCGGTTGCTGCGAGCTTGGTCGCAGAGAGCAGCGCCTCAGGTAGGAGTACCGGTTTAAAATTGATGTGATTCTGCCGGCAAGAAGGCGCAGTGCACCCGCGGCTTGGTTGGACCGCTCTCATGCCGACAATATCCGGGTTTCTTTGCTCAGCCCGGTTGCTATTTGCTGCTTTAACGAATCGGGAGGGGATATAATATCTCCCCCATCAGAAGCTGAAACGAATGTTGGCCAGGATTTGTTGAAGTGTACCGCTGTTCGCAGAAACGGCGGCCTTGCTACCCTCGCATGTTAGCTTCAGCCAGCCGGGTCTGGTGGGAAATATATAGACCACGTTGTAGAGGTTTTGATGATCCAACTGGGCCCGAGCATCCAGTTGGATGTCTGCTCGCCAACCTTCGACGCCGTTCAAAGTGAGGGTAGTTACCCGACACTCGTCTAATGCGGACACGAAGGGTAGCAAATTAGCCGGTTTACGGTTATCGGGAGCGAGTAATGAAAGTGTTACCTGCGCTGTCAGTTGCCCTGAGCCGATCGAAGCCGTCTTTGCACCGCCATGTTCTTTCCAGACCAAACCGGCAGGGAGCAGGCTCTCATAGCCGGTGGGCAGATGACTTACCTGGAGCCCGGGTAGCCGGGCCGACGGCGGATCCGCCGGATCCACGTTTTGCGCAGATTCAGCTTTTTTCGGCCACACCACACCAGCAACATCGTAAGGCCAGCGCGGCCAAGGGACCACTAATCCATCCCTGTCTATCTCGACGTGAACCCCTTCGTGCACCGCGAGCTGTGGGATCACATAAGTAAAATCTTTTCCCGCCGGTAAGGTCGCGGTCCCTCCATTTGTGCGCTGTGGCCAGCTTCCCCAGGAGAGGGTTGCAGTGACAGGTAAGTTCGTCTGGAAAGAGACTCTTGCTCCTCCTTCAGGCGTTGAGCTCACCTTTGGATCCAGGATCAAGGGACCTGGCTCAGTCTCTTCAATGATCAGAAAACGTGGATAGTCTACCGTTTCCAACCGTACGGAGAGAGTTGTATTCGTTGATGAGAGGATCTTGACGGGAATACTGCTATCACTGAATGGGTCCCAGGCTGAGACTTTGGCTTGATCACCGTTGATGTTTGCGACGGTAACATCGAATGTTTGTGGAGGCATCTCGTAGCGAGCCGGATCCAGAAGTCCTAGTTCTGGGCGCTGATCCTCGACCATATTCTCGGTCACGACGTAGTAGGCCAAAACAAAACGGTTGGCGTTGAATTGGAAGGGAAGACAAGCGAAGTCATCGCGATTAAATCGATCGGGATGAGCCGGAGTTCCATCTCCCTTGAATACGAGTCGCGGCTCGTGTTCACCGATCCGGCTGATGGTCAGAGGCCGAGTCACCTGGAGGTCCTCGCCTTCTTGCATCAGCCGGTTGACCCGTGACATGACGGCTAATTGTTCACCGGTCTGTCCTCGCACTGCGTCCGTCAGTAAATGATTTTCTTTCTTGAGCGTTGCGAAGAATGCCTCCGGAATGACGGCGAGTTGCCAGTCCTTCTCTCGAGCAGCAAAAGCTTCGATGGTGTGAACGCCTTTATGGGAATCGAAGACGAACATCCGCAACAAGGCTTTTGCCCCGAGATGATGACTCAATGTGACTAAACGCGAATCATCGATTGGGAGCTGCAACTCCTTGCTCAAGGACTGTAGCCAGGCTGATCGTCCGGTGTTCGTCTCGGTCATCCAAACCTGCGCAGGGTGGCCATCTCCCGCGTTACTGAATCGATAGTGCTCGACCCAGAGGCTGGGAAACGGTTGGATGTCACGAGCGACATACTCCGGGGTGTAACCATAATGAATGGCTTCGGGCATTGAGACAGAGAGGGTGGGCACAAAGTAAGAGCCGGGGGTCACGCCGTACCAGTCATGACCATTGCGCATCCCATCGAAGTGGGCCAAAGCATCAATGGTGGCGTGGTCGGGTTTGCTGTTGGTTGCGGGCGAAATCAGCCCCCAAAAAGCATGGTAAGGCGCCGATGGGTTGAGAGCGGTATAAAAGTGCCGGCTAAAGCCGGCCTGTCCTGGCCAGAGAGTGGCTCCGGTTTCCCAGGGACGCTGATTGGAAAAACCGCTTATGACACGGACCCCTGGCAATCTATTGGCAGGGTCGCTCACATAATCGACCGTAATGGGAAGAATAATTTCACGTCCAATGGCAACCAAGCCGTGATTCTTGTACTCGGCACCTGGCTTGAAGACGCGGCGTGGTTCGTAATAGTTGGCTTCATCCAGGAAGTCGCTTCCAAATGTAAATTCATTCCAAACTTCCAAGTCGAATCCGGCATCGCTCTTTCCTTCCGTTCCAAGTTCCGCCTTTACGATCTGGCAAACTGTGTGGACATAAGTCTTCCAGCCGTCGACGGTTTCTTGCGACCAGGGGTTAGGTGTTCCATCGGCCAGCATTTGACTGGAGAAAGGATGATACTTTAGATCCGCAAGGATGATTGGGCCCGCGGCGAGATCGCACGGAAGCGGTGCCGAAAGCTCGCAACGTCCCGTAGTAGGGTCGACCGCCGAAACCAGCGGGAAAGCCAGCTTCTGAGGTACCACAAATGCGAGTCCGGAATATCCCGGGCGAATGCCTGCCGCCGATTCAAGAAAGAGTTCGCGAGCTCCTTTCACAGCAGGTTTTGAAAGGACAGCATGGAGGTACTTATACGGTACAGGTGCGCCGGAATTTGCGTTCAGCACAATAAGTGGGCGAATGCCGGCGGCGTGAAGCGCGCGCAAAACTTCCGCGTATTGTTTCGCGTTGCGGATCTTTAAGGGATCGTCGTAGCCGAGGCTGCCCCAGCCGAGCTCGATGCGCGCAGAACGAAAACCTGCTTCTGCCAGGACTTGCGCGGTTGCTGCAGCGTCAGCAGCTGGCACGTTGAAGTTTATTCCGAGACAATCAAGAAATTGTTTGACCGGCCAGGTATCGAGGTAAGCTCGCCAAGGAGCAAGGTAGAACGACCGAATCCCAGAGGGGATCGATTGTTGAAGAGGGTCCTCATAAGGGCGCTCGATCGCAGCTGTATTGATTGCCTCAGCACTATCACTGGTCCCGGCGATGGTGCTCAAGGGAGCGACGAACAAGAGGAGAGCTGTGGCCAGCGAGAGGTTCATTTCGTCGATTGGTTTTAATTGAAAGCATCCTCGGAAGAGAGCCATCTCTGATCAAGATTACGACGTCATTTTGATCAATAGTCAGGAGTTTTCTTTTCGTGAGCTGCTAAACTTTGGAACCTCTTTTTGTACAGATAACGAGGTTATCACTAAACAGCCTTCCCCTTAAGCGTCCCCATGAAAACTGTTGCCAAGAGTAGCGCGTCATCATGGGAATTCTGCCCATGTTGGTATACCGAAAAGCGGGGGGTGTAAATGATGTCTCTTTACAAATCCTAACGAAATCTTCACGCAATAGTGCCGTGATGTGGGCTGGATAATTCCCGCTCCGAAAGAACGCAAAATGGCCAGAGACGATCAAAGTAACATAAGAACGAAGACTCTCCTGGTTCGGGGTCGATAGAATCAGAAGTCCATTTGGGCGAAGTAGGCGTTGCAGTTCTCGAAACACCGCCCGAGGATTTTCAAGATGTTCGATCACTTCGACCGCGGTAATTACATCGAACGAACCGTCTGGCAACGGCAATGAGTCGTTCAGATCGGCTTGAATCCACTCGATGTTCTCAGGCAGGCCGTCCGGAAGAGGCAACAGATCTGCGCAAACGAGTCTGCTAAGCTTGAACGAGTGGCTCAGTTCCTTCGCGAAAGTTCCGACGCCTGCCCCGAAGTCAAGGAAAGATCCGTCGGGCACGATTGGACGCAGAACCTCGAGGACGGTGTTGTGAACGGTGCTCGAGGCACACCCCTTACTTGCCAGCGCCGCACGCTGGCGCCAGGCCTTTGTTTCAGCGTTCATCGTACAATCGGGGTTGGAGATAATTATTTTTCATCACGTCGAATCAATGTGTCATAGAGTGCGGCGTGTTGAGCGCCGATCGTATACCAGTCCCTGTTCTGCAAGCGAGGCATGTCGCGCCGGTCATGACTGCGGACGTCGTTTACAGCATTGAGAAGTGATTCACTGGACAAAGCCTCTTTGAGAATATGCACCCACTCAGGGCCAACTTCGTCTTGCAGTTCTCGCATCGTTGGGGAGTCAGTCGTTATGATCGGCCTTGCTAAGGCCAGTGCCAGTAGCGCGGTTGACGAGTTGTAAACGCGTTCATAGGGGATAACAACGATTTCTGACGATGTGATCTTCTGCACCAACTCAGCGTCTGTCTGAAATTCGGTCATCGGCGATATTCGGCTATCTCCGCAGGACGCCTTGACGAGCTCCGGGCCGTACTCATCTGGCATCGGTTGGCCGGCCAACAAGAGGGAAATTCCGGCCTTGGCCGGCAGAAGCCGAACGGCTTCGATAAGTGACTCAAGCGATTTGTATCGGCGTAACAGACCAAACGTGATCAGCTGACCGGGGATAGCCTGCCGGATGTGGACGCGATTATTGTCCCGAACCCGGTTGTAATCACCCAGAAGGATAAGAACTCCCTTAGGATCCGCTGCGCTTTCAAGCCCGGTACGTGTTAGGTAGATCCGCTTAGCGCAAGACGCCGCCCAGAGGCGCAATCCGAGTTGTTCTACCGGGGTCTTAGGTTCGTGTGGCCTCTGATTGTGCACCGTCCACACGTGAGCGACTCGCCTTAATCTGTTCAATCCAATTAAAGTGATCAGCAAGAACAGCTTCACCAAACGCTTTAGGCCTGATCCGCTGTGCACTAGAATTTCTGGCCAGTGGACGTGGAGAAGCCGGTAGCGCTCGAATAGGGCAGCCCTGAAGCTGAAGCCACTGATTTCATATTCCGGCCCGATATTTTCGATCAACATCGGTATGAAGGGATTAGGAGACTTGTCAGGCCACATCATCACTCGAAACTTCTGAGGCTTCTGGATTGGCGCCTTTCGCCCTCGCATAAAATAACAGATGGGGGATTGTATTTGTTTGACCAACTCCTGTACGCGGTTCCGATGAGAGCGAATTTCGATATTGCCTAATCGAACCTCTGATTGTCGATCCTCCGCGACGCCTTGCGATCCTCTTTTCACAGGCGAATTAATGGCAGATTGGCATTATAATTTCTAGAAGAAACGCGCTCTGCGAAACCAAGGCCGCAAACCGTCGAGGTACAGATAGACAACGGGAGTGGAATAGAGCGTCAGGAGTTGGCTAAAGACCAAACCGCCAACGATGGAGATGCCTAGGGGCCGGCGTAATTCAGAACCTTCTCCAAAAGAGAATGCCAGCGGTAGTCCACCAAGCATCGCTGCGAAGCTGGTCATCATGATCGGGCGAAACTGTACCAGGCAGGCTCGAAAGATCGCTTCTTTGGGATCGAGGTTTTCCCGGCGTTCGGCGTGGAGCGCAAAGTCGACCATCATGATTGCGTTTTTCTTAACAATACCAATTAAGAGGATCACCCCAATCATCGCGATGATGCTGAACTCCAGGTGAAACAACTGTCGGTGACGTAATCGCCGGGTTTCTCCTGTTGAAGGATCAGATCCATCGCCTGTACGTATTCCGGCGCCCGGCCTAATCACGCTGGACATCAATTGCGTTCGCGATTTTTTTGGTGACAAGACGCTCGGGGTCGCAAGGCTGATTCATGTCGCTGACTTTGCGCCAGCTGTGCCGACTCATGGAGTGCTTTGCTCACGAACCGAACGCGAAACTGCTGATTTTGGATAGGAGTAAGAAAAAACCGCCAGTATAACAACACACGAGCAAATTCTCTCGGAATTTGCTAGCCCTTTTCGGAACGCGCTATACCAGATAGGGTCACTGATTAGCGTATCTGTGCAACCCATTCGCCGTCGGACGAACCGAATCGCTCAACAGTGTAGCCGTTCTTCCGCAATACCAACTGAGCCTCTTCAGCACCAATTCCTAGCCTGCTCATACGGGATTTATTTTGCTCAAAGAAAATCGTTTTGATCTGATGATTGACTAATAGCCTTTCGCATCCGGTTAAAACTAAGGTCTCAGCGCCTTCGACGTCTATTTTCATGACGTCGATTGTGACATCACGACCAAAATACGAGTCGAGTCGGATCATTTCAACTTCGATTGAATTCCAACCGCTAACGCCGAAATCAATTCCTCCCCATCCAGTTTGGTCTTGCGGTCCTAGAGTAAAGGACGTTTTTTTGTTTTCGGCGCCCGCAGCCTTCTTTATTAGAGTGATCCTATCTTGTAGATTGTTCGCTCTAAACGTTTGGTTGATGGCATCTTGATTTCTTGGAGATGCTTCCACTGCAACAATTTTATTGAACGATGACCCGCTTGCCCACAAGAGTGAGAAGTAGCCGAGATTAGCACCCACATCTAAAAAAAGACCTCCTGCTTTAGACAAGCGATGAATTTCTTTTGACAAAGCTAACTCGTAGAAGCCGTTAAATGCTATTTGACCGGAGATCACATCCCCAACTATAAGATTTTTCATCTTTAAATGCGGCGCGAGCATCAGGGGTGCGGAAGAGAAGAGTTCAGGGAAATGCTTCTGTCGGGAGTTTAGTAACCTATAGAAAATGCGTTCGCGTATGGCTGCAGGCAACGTAGATAGTAAGAGACGCGCGTTCATTGGATAGCCTGCCGGATGTGGCCGCGATTATTGTCGCGAACGCGATGGTAATCACCTAGAACGATCAAGACTCCCCTAAGGTCTTTGGCGCTCTGAAGGCGAGTGCGTGTTAGGTAGATTCGCTTAGCACAAGATGACCCCCAGAGTCGCAAGCCGAGTTGTTCTACCGGAATCGTTGATTCGTGTGGCTTCACATTGTGTACGGTCCACACGTGAGGCACTCGCCTTATTCTATTCAGCCCGATCAGAGCGCTCAGCAGAAACAGCTTCAGCCGGCGTTTTAAGGGTGACCGGCTATGCACCAGAATTTCCGGCCAATGCACGTGAAGAAGCCGGTATCGCCCCAAGAGAGCAGTCCGGAAGCTGAAACCAATTATTTCATACGTTGCCCCGATATTTTCGATCAACCGGGCTATGAAGGGATTGGGAGACTTGTTCGGCCACATCATCACACGAAGTCTTTGAGCATTCTGGATTCGCGCCTTTCGCGCTCGCAGAAAGTAACAGACGAGGGATTGTATTTGTTTGACCAACTCCTGCAGGCGGTTCCGATGAGGGCGAATTTCGATATTGCCTAATAGAACCTCTGGTTGTCGATCCTCCGCCACGCCTTGCGATCCTCTTGTCACAGGCGAATTAATTGCAGATTGGCATTATAATTTCTAGAAGAAACAGGCTGTCCGGAAAACCGTCATTTGCAGGCGTCATGAGTCGAACGCGCGGCATCTGAAACAGGTCCTCAGGATGAATTTAGCTTGCCAGTATTCCCATGCGCTCCCTGCATCTTAGTGCTTTTTAAACGTGAAGGCATTGCTTTTGTGTTCCCTTCTGTTGCGAAACCAGAGGAACTTAACGGTAGTGTCAGGATAGGCGCATCGGCCGGGTTGTACTTAGATAGGATTGCTTTTCAGGTTGGCCGGCAAATCGATACGGGCTGCATTAATTGCAGCTTGGACATCTCGTGCGGCGCCATTGATGTCACGGTTCAGAGAAAACTGCAGAGTTATCCGTGTATTTCCCTGTGAACTCTGAGAAGGGATTTCAATGACGCCGGCAATCTGTCCCAGATGCCTTTCCAATGGGGCGGTCACGCTGGTTGCCATCACTTCGGGGCTTGCTCCAGGCATCTGCGCCTGCACCACGATCGTCGGGAAATCGACCTGCGGCAGTGGTGAAGCTGGAAGCTTTAGATACGCGAATGTTCCTGCCAAGACGATGCCCAGCGTCAGCAGGGTAGTTGCTATTGGTCGCGAAACGGATAACAGGCATATTTTCATCGGGCGGCATCTCAAGACAATCCGCGTCGTTCACTGACCCTGCGTTTGTGAACAATATAGGATCGACAAGTACAAAGAGTCCAGCAGCTGCTTGGCAGCCGCCGGACCCAGAACCGGGTGGGATCGCGTCCCCGCGATCCGTTGTTCTCGAAGAGCCTACGACAGACCCGATCCAGCGTTAGGCTATGTCCACAACTATAGACCTGTTCCCGGCGCGCGAGGACGCGCGCCCTCCCTCGTCAGGGGCCGATCGTACAATTTCCATATATTGACGCGCATGAGCAGCTGCTCCACGGCTTGTTTCCCCAACATTTCAGATTTGCTGTCTTACTCTTCGGCCTCTACCATCATCCTTGCAACATCCTCCATTTGATACCCGGCTTGCCAACCAAGGCGGGAAGCGGCTTTGGATGCGTTTGCCCGGCCAATGTTTAGGTCGGTGGGCCTGAACAGGGACTGATCTATCACCACGTATTCTTCCCAATCCAACCCAACATGCCGGAAAGCTGCTGCCACGAAATCACGCAATGGGCGAGAGCTTCCGGTCGCGATGACATAATCGTCCGGATTCTCTTGCTGAAGCATAAGGTACATCGCATGGACGTATTCAGGCGCCCAGCCCCAGTCGCGATAAACGTCGATATTTCCCAAACGCAATTCCCTCAGTTCTCCCCTGGCGATTCGTCGAGCCGCAGATACGATTTTCTTGGTCACGAAGCGCTCCGGTCTTAAGGGCGACTCATGATTAAAAAGAATGCCCGAACAGGCAAAAATCTTGTAGGCTTCACGATAATTGGCGACCTGCCAAAAGGCAGCCGCTTTTGCCACTGCGTAAGGGCTTCGCGGCCGGAAAGGCGAGTCTTCCGTAGCCGCTTCGTTTTTCAAGTCACCGAAGCATTCACTGGAAGAAGCATTGTACAGCTTGATCTCCTTTCCCATGAATCGAATCGCTTCAAGCAAGTTCAAAGTGCCAAGATAGATACTATCCTGAGTCTCTACCGGCTGCTCGAAAGACAGACCAACAGACGATTGGCCGGCAAGATTGTAAATCTCGTCCGGTTGGGTCTTAAAGAGAACTTGGATCACGCTACGGAAGTCGTTCAGGGCGACGGATTCCAAGCGGAGGTCCTCACGGATCTTGAGGCGCTCCAAATTTCGGAATGTCGCCATCTGCGCGTCACGGGATGTGCCACAGACTTTATAGCCTTTCTCTAAAAGTAATTTCGCCAGGTAAGCACCGTCCTGGCCCGAAACCCCTGTTACCAATGCCGTTCTCATGCCGATTCCCTCTCGTATTCAATAAAGGCGTCTGATTCCGCTGCCGGCATCGAGCCCTCGCATGGCCGAGGGTTGAGAAGGAATAGTTTCCCAAAATCCGTGATGCCCGACCGCGCAAAAGACCATGGCTCTAATGAAATGGCAGATTCGGCCTATAATTACTAGCAAACATTTGTAGTTTCTATATTTTTCGGGAACATCTGGGGAGGAGGACCGTTTGGACACGGAGACAATCACTAGGGTCACGTCTTTAATAAGCAACAGAAATGATTGCTGTTGGTTTCTGTTCGTTCGTCATTTTCCCGATAAGCAAGAATCCCGCCGCGATGGCGCTCTTTGACGCCGGCAAAAGAGCGAAAGCCGCCGACGGCTTAGCGGGTCAGAGACAGTTTTCAACTCATTCCATTTACCAAAGTACTGCCACTGGATAGCTGGCGAATTCCGGATCGTGTGTAACGAGATGAAAGCCTCGCCCCTTGGCCTGGGCGATGATGAGGCGGTCGAATGGGTCTCGGTGAAGCGTAGGAAGCGTCGAAAGGGCGAGAATGTCTTCGAGTGCCACCGGTTCTAACGCCAGTCCATTTTGTTGCTGCTGATCCCGAAGAACATCGGCGAGTGAGAGGCGGAGAGCCAGCTTGCCGAGCTGCATCTTGATTTGCAATTCCCAGACGCTGACGAGGCTTAAATGCAGGCTATTCGTCAGGGACTTGCATGCGTCCAGTGCTGCTGTGGATAGCCGCGATTGGTCGTTGTCCCACTAAATGAATGCGTGCGTATCCAAAAGGAGCTTCACGCTTCACGACCGAACCAGAACTCGTCTGACAACGGCGCATCGAAATCCTGCGCCACTTCCCATGCTCCCGCATGCAGATCCGCGCGCCGTAACGAAGCTTGAGGTTGCGGGTCAATACTCTCTAGCGTCCGTCCTAGCCTTGCAGCCAGGAAAACAAAGAGCTGCTGTTGTTGCTCTACCGGCAGTGCATCTGCCGCGGCCTCGATTTCGGTCAGCGTACTCACGCGCCAAATATAGCACCGCAGTAAACCTCGGCAAAAAAAGAGCACGAGCCGGTAACCATTTATAGAAGAAAAGAAATAGCCGCAAAAGAACGCAAAAAAAAGAGCTAAAACAGAAAGACTTGCAGGGAACCCGTTCGACGCGCGCCTGCCCCCGGCAAGCGCAGCGGCGCGTGGGTGTTTCGAGGGACCCGCACGCCAGTTGCTGCGGTATTCGAGAACCTTCAGGACATGACGGTGGACGAATTGATCGAAGAGTTTGGAGTTACCCGGGAACAAGTTCAAGCCGTCTTGCAATTCGCCGCCGTAAATGCGGCGACTCCAGGCAGCTACACAGAGGTTGAGATTCCTTCCGCATAAGTGGATCGCAGCGATCGGATCAAAGCCGTCCGTAGGGCTTCTGTTAAGGCATGGCTGGCAAAGCTAACTGGCGCTGGTTACGGAGCATTACCGCAAGGAAATCATGCAATGAACGCGAATGAGATTCACTACAGACACACGGAGGTCGCAGAGATCGGAAAAGAATGACTGTTC
>Ga0209647_1000442_pt1 | contig 39036 bp, 32 predicted proteins | sample GraSoi_2013_60cm_FD_185827 | JGI IMG/M metagenome (GOLD analysis project Ga0209647, IMG submission 185827) | Grasslands soil microbial communities from the Angelo Coastal Reserve, California, USA - Sample 9_17_2013_60cm (SPAdes) (version 2) | ecosystem: Environmental > Terrestrial > Soil >... | reverse complement strand
ATCTCGGCCACCATCGAGGAATGGTTACTGGCCGCCGAGTATATCGTGGCCGCGGGCAATCCCAATGTCATTCTCTGTGAGCGCGGCATCCGCAGCTTCGACCAACACACGCGCAACCTGCTCGACCTCACCTGCGTCCCACTCTTGCAAGAGTTAACTCACTTGCCGGTAATCGTTGATCCCAGCCATGCCACCGGACGGCGCGAGTTGGTCCCCACCATGTCCCGTGCGAGTATTGCGGCAGGGGCGGCGGGCCTGATCCTGGAGGTGCACCCTGATCCCACGAGCGCTTTATGTGATGGACGGCAGTCGATTACACCAGAACAATTGCAGGCTATCGTTCAGGAGATACAGCTCCTCACCCAGGTCCTGGCGCGTAAAATGCCGCTCCCTTCTGTGGCCTGACCGCCATGAAATGAGCGGGAGGAGTGAGCGAAATGCTTATCACGTATTCCTTGCAAATGACCCTAACACTTTGCAGAATGTGGTGTAACCTGCTAATTCAGCCAGCGCACTCCGTACCGTTGAGTCGTCACGATGTCCTTCAAAGTCAAGGTAGAAAACGTACTCCCAGACAGCCTGGCGCGATGGTCGTGACTCCAACTTGAGCAAGTTGATATTCTTAGCTGCTAATACACCCAGGCAGCGATGGAGAGAACCTGGTTGATGTGCAGTTGCCATCACTAACATTGTCTTGGCCAGGCCCTCACAACGAAGTGCGGGTTCCCTTCCTAAGACAACAAAGCGTGTATAATTATCTTTAATCGTTTGGATATTGCGAGCCAGAATCTCTAACTCATAGAGCTCTGCCGCTCCTCCCCCTGCTATTGCCCCTACACCCTTAAGATTTTCTTCGCGTACCATCTTGGCGCTGCCTGCGGTATCATAGGTTGCTACAATTTCCACATTGAGTTCGCGCAAGTAGTCATCACACTGGGCTAATGCCTGTGGATGCGAAATAACACGTTTGATGTCGCTGAGTTGCTGGCCGGGTAAGCATAGCAGGCATTGGTTGACTGGATGACTGATCTCACCTATGACGAAAAGGTCATGCTGGCGTAACAAATCGTACACATCATTGATGCTTCCGGCCTGCGAATTTTCTACCGGTACCAGGCCGTTTTCAACTTTGCCCGCGGCAACCGCCTGGAAAACATCGCTAAAGCTCCGGTAGGGCAGTGGCTCAGCCTTCTTACCAAAATAGGCTATTACTGCTTCATCACCAAAGGCGCCTCGTTCCCCTTGAAAGGCCACACTAACAGATGTGTTTTTAGCAGCCGCACCTTCCAACTGTTGATCTATTGATTGCGTCAAAGTAAAATCCCTCCTGAGCATAAGTCTTTGATCGATTGTGCCAGCTTGTGGGAGGATTGTCAATAGAGTACCTTGCGGGTGCCAGGGGCGGGGCGGCAGGTCAATTGCTGTGCCAGGATCAATCACAGACCCTGAGCAATCAAAGGATAGGAAAGTTGTACTCTTCTATAGGTTATGTGGTAGCCTATATACAACCTGATTCGTTATTTCAAAGTAGCACAGCGTGTTTCATCTTTATGTAGCGTATCGTAAATGAGCGCAATAAATTGTAAGGATACAGATAAATTGCTCATTCCGCTGCCTCAATAGAGGCAGGCCTTTATTTCGAGGATGGTGTGAGAAAGATGATGGAGTAGGTTTTGAAAGTTTCTCGACTCTCGTTTAGTAAACAACTCACCCTGAATGTCTTGTGGTTTTCTCTGAATGCCCAGGATGCTGCCCTGTTGCCCCTTGTCATTCCGGCACAACTTTTACTATTTGTCGCTTCTGGCCAGGTGGGCAGCGCACAGCAAGCAACATTCCTGAGCTGGCTCGTACTGGGAGCATCTATCGTATCGTTGTTCCTGCCGATTGTGATAGGCTCACTCTCTGATCGCACACCCGGTGTTTTTGGACGCCGCCGTCCCTATATTGCCCTGGGTGGCTTCTTGCTGGTTATTAGTACACCCTTGCTTGTAGAAGCCAATAGCAATATACTTCTCTTTCTGATAGGCCTTTCGGTTCTGCTTGTGGGCAAGAATATTCTCACTCCTGCCTACCAAAGCCTCGTACCGGATTGTGTGCCCAAGGAGCAGCGAGGAAAGGCATCGGGCTATGTGGGAGGAATGACTATTCTCGGCAGCGTGGCAAGCCTGGGTCTGGCCGCATTGCTGATGAGTGGGATCAACCAGCAAACTTATAGCAAGAGCGTCATAAGCTATAGCGCCAGCCTATATTATATTGTTACGGCCGTTCTTATGATCATCGGCGTCCTGGTTACGGTTATTGGTGTGCGTGAGGTCCCTTTTATGCATCTCTCACGCCCATCGTGCCAGGCGGGAGAGAATACGCTGCTCAAGTTCTCTCGCTGGTTCGTGCACAACTGGGTAGAGCCCTGGCGTAAGTTCAACTTTACAGTTGTTTTCCTCACACGCTCTTGCATCATGCTGGGGCTTGCCCTGTTCATGACCTTTATTGAGTACTACTTTGCCAGGGTACAACACATCACGAATTTTGTCCAGGTAACAGCGATCGTAGCAGTATTGGCGTTGGCTGGTGCCGTTGTGAGTGGCTTCGTGTCTGGCCTGCTCTCGGATCGCCTGAAACGGCGTGCCCCGCTGGTCTGTGTGGCTACACTCTGTATGAGCCTGGCATCCCTGGCGTTCGTTGTATTTCCAAGCAGCCTGGCTCTCTGGCTCTGGCCGCTAGGTGTACTCTTTGGGCTAGGTCAAGGAGCTTATATGAGTGTGGACTGGGCTTTGTCAATCGACTCTTTGCCGTCACTGGAAGCAGTAGGTAAGGATCTTGGGCTATGGAATGCCTCTACAACCTTGCCGGCTATCATCGCTCCTTTGCTTGGTAGCTTCATCATCAATATCACTGATAGATACGGTCAGGCGGTGCTGGGCTATCGCATGGTCTTCAGCGCCGCAACGGTATTCCTCGTAATAGCAGCAGTGGGTATACTGTTTGTGCGGGAGCACGATAACTACCGCAATGCTTCCTCGTCTGCAAAGGTCGAAGAAGGATAGCCGCATGCAGTAGCAAAAGTGCTGAGCTACTTCATCATAGTGCCTGGTGTCACGTTCAGACACTATGGGCGAATATAGAAAGGCGCCGGGAATAGTCCATTGAATGGATTTCCCGGCGCCTGTCGTACGAATACGCAGTCGTGATCGTAGAGGCTACTATGCCTGCTCTACATCGGGATTGCTGCTTGTACTCCCGGCCTGACCTGTTCCATAAATCATATCCGTGAGTTCCTTGCGTGTTCGTTCCAGCGTCGCCCGCAGTTGTGCCAGGCGCTCCCGGTTCTCGAGGGCACCGCGGCTGGCAATGGCGAAGAGCCGAGCCACCTCTGCTGCTTCAGTTCTCAACGCCTGGAACTCTGGACTGCCCCACTGCCCACCAAAGCCAAAGGGGCCTCTAGGACCGAATCCTGGTCCTGGACCTCCGCCGAAGAAGCGAGGACCACGAGGGCCTTGCCAGTCAGGTTGCAGCCAGGGAGGAGTCCAGCCTTCCCAGCCTTCCCGGCTCCCAGGGGGACCGAAATGTCTGCCGAATCTGCCGTGCATCTTGGATTGTCTCCTTTCTGTTCTTTGCAAACGATACGATATATCGTTTCTGCTCACTGAAACAATGCGATATATCGCTATATTCCCATATACGATCTGGCTCGTCGTTTGTTGTAACAAAAGCGGGTTTTTCTAATAAATCAGGACAGGATTTTTATGAGGATGATTGGACCAAGGCTTGACAAACAAACAGCTATTAGTGTATCCTCAAGGAAAGCAAAGAAATTTTTACAGAGGGTTCAGCAAGGGTAGCTGTCGTACTTCTGTATTTCTCACTGTATTAGCCAGGAGTTGGAGTAAAGCTATGTCTGCAACGTGGAGCGCACCGAGACGGCCAGCATCGTTCGCTGGTTGTAGCCGCGGGCAGCGTATGCCCTCTTCCATGCAAACTACATGCATGGCTACTCCTGCATCTACCAGTATTACCGGAACCGGCGTGTCTACGTCGGTTTCTTTGTTTGCGCTGGTACCCGCATTGGGCTCCCTTCTCCTTGTAGTAGTAGTACTTCTTAGCCTCGCCCTTAGCGGCCTTACCGGGCTTGCACGCTTGGTAGGGCTAACGAAGGTACCAGTACCACATACGAAACAGGGAGATTAAAGGAAGCAACGAAGCGAACCAATCCATAGCAGGTAACCTAACGAGGACCTCCCAGTTCGGACGGTTCTCGTTTTTTATTGCTTTTAATTATCTTTATTGTCTATGGAGGAGAAACTATGCAGACTGCTGCAACTATCACTCAACAGCCCGAGATAGCACAGATATCTTCGGCAGGCTCTCTAAGAGAGACAGGTCCGCTGCATGATGAGGCACGTGAACTTACAGGTAGCCAAATCCTTTGTGAGGCCTTGATACGTGAAGGTGTTGAACTGCTCTTTGGTTACCCTGGCGGAGCGATCATGCCGTTCTATGACGCACTCACTTCTTATCCTGCCCTTCATCACGTACTTGTGCGACACGAGCAGGGTGCAGCCCACGCTGCCGACGGCTACGCTCGTGCAACGGGCAAGGTTGGAGTGTGCGTGGCAACCAGCGGTCCCGGTGCTACAAATCTTGTCACTGGCCTTGCCACGGCATACATGGACTCTACGCCGGTTGTAGCGCTCACCGGACAGGTGGCGCGTCCCTTTATCGGGCGCGATGCATTTCAGGAAACCGACGTCTTAGGCGTGACCCAGCCGATCACGAAGCACAATTACCTGGTGCAGAGAGTCGAAGACCTGGCGGACATTGTACGCGAGGCTTTCCAACTGGCTCTCAGCGGTCGTCCCGGCCCTGTCCTCATCGATGTTCCCAAGGATATCCAGTTTAGCAAAACACTTTATCGCCCATCAACACGGCTCAGTTCCAATGAGTATGCCCGCGCTGCTCGAACTCAGCAGCCGTCGCCGGCAGCCATTGCGCGGGCCGCCCAGCTCATCGCTGAAGCTCAACGGCCATTAATTATGTCTGGTCATGGAGTCATTCTAGCGAATGCCTGGAGCGAATTGCAGGCCTTTGCCGAGAAGACAAATATTCCAGTCATCACCACGCTGCTCGGCCTGAGCGGCTTCCCGGAAACCCACCCCCTGGCTATTGGCATGCCGGGGATGCATGGACCCGCACATGTCAACCGTGCCATTGGTGTCGCCGACCTGATCATCGGTGTGGGGCTGCGCTTCGATGACCGCGTCACCGGGAAAGCGAGTGAGTTCGCACCTCGTGCACGCTTTATCCACATTGATATCGACCCCGCGGAGATGCACAAAGTCAAACCGGCAGCCGTACCGATTGTGTCCGATGCTAAAGCTGCCTTGAAAGCTCTGGTTGAGGCCGTTGAGCCAGGCGATCACCGTACGTGGATCAGCGAGATACGCAACAATGAGGCACAGGATCAAGACCACATTGCTGCTATCCCACGCAACACAGTACATCCCGATCCAATCTCCATCCTGGAAGCGATCCGTGCAGAAACACACGGTGATGCCATCATCGTCACCGACGTGGGGCAGCACCAGATGTGGACGGCACGCCACTACACCTGGACGCGTCCCAATAGCCACATTACCTCAGGTGGGCTGGGCACCATGGGCTTTGCTCTCCCTGCTGCCATGGGCGTCAAAATGGGTGTACCTGACGCTACAGTCTGGGTAGTGGCAGGCGATGGAGGCATCCAGATGAATATCCAGGAACTGGCCACCCTGAAACAGGAAGGTCTCGCCATTAAAGTAGCGATCATGAATAACGGCTACCTGGGTATGGTGCGCCAGTGGCAGCACTTCTTCCACTCGGGCAACTACTCTGAGACCCCTATTACCGGACCTGACTACGTTCAGTTAGCTGCCGCCTACGGACTGACAGGCATGCATGTCACAAGGCATGAGGAAGTGGCAGAGGCCGTACACCAGGCAATGGAAAAGGAGGGAACCGTAATTATTGATTTCGTCATTGAATCAGAAGCGAATGTCTATCCAATGGTCGCTCCTGGCTCTGCTATTACCAACATGATTGAGGAAACGGAGGAGAGCACGGGACATGACTAATCAAGCTGCTCCTACAGAACGAGCAGGCCAGTCCAATGCTCCGCAAGGATCCGAGCGTTCACATACCCTGGTCGTGATCGCGGATGACCAGCACGGGGCGCTCGACCGCATCGTTGGCGTGCTTCGTCGCCGTCGTGCCAGGTTGCAATCGTTCGCGCTCGGACGCAGCGAACTGCCAAATGTGGTACGCATCACGGTCGTTATGAACGATTCCGAAGTGGGAGTCGAGCAGTTAGTAGAGCAGCTGCGCAAAATTGTCAATGTACGACAAATCGTCAACCTCTCATCTGAACATACTGTGGTGCGAGAGTTGGCGCTGATTAAGGTTAATGGTGCCTCCTCTCATTTCAATGAGATTGTCGAACTCGGGCACCTTTTCGGAGCGCATGTCGTTGATGTAGCTCAGGAAACGGTCACATTGGAAGTGACCGGCAATGAAGAAAAAGTGGAAAAACTAGTCAGCCTGTTACAGGACTACGGCATCCGCGAGGTTGCCCGCACCGGTCGTCTGGCGATGGCACGTGGAGCCGCAGACCTGTAGCTTTCACCGCGAGATAATCAGAAAAAGGAGAAAACACTTATGGCAAACGTTTACTACGATGCGGACGCAAACCTGGAACTCATTCAAGGAAAACGCATCGCCGTTATTGGCTACGGGAGCCAGGGACACGCCCACGCGCTCAATATGCGTGACAACGGCTGTAATGTAGTGGTAGGTCTACCTGCTAACAGCAAGAGTCGCGAGAAGGCCGAAGCCGAAGGACTGCAGGTAGTGACACCGGCCGCCGCCGCTGAGCAGTCCGATGTTATCATGATCCTCATCCCAGACCAGCATCATCGCGAAGTATTTGAGCGCGACATTCGACCTGGACTCGCTCCAGGCAAGATGCTGATGACAGCACACGGCTTCAGCCTGCACTACTCGCAGATAGTGCCCCCTCCCGACATTGATGTCGCGATGGTTGCGCCCAAAAGCCCTGGCCACATGTTGCGCCGCCTCTTCACCGAGGGCGTAGGTGTTCCTGCCCTGTGGACCGTCTTTCAGGATGCCACAGGCAACGCCGAAGCCCTGACCCTGGCATATGCCCGTGCGATCGGCTGCACGCGTGCCGGTGTGCTGCACACAACTATTGCCGAAGAGACCGAAACCGACCTTTTTGGCGAGCAGGCCGTTCTCTGTGGCGGGATCACCTCGTTGATCCGTGCAGGCTTCGAGACGCTTGTAGAGGCAGGCTATCAGCCGGAAGTAGCCTACTTCGAGTGCATGCACGAGATGAAACTCATTGTAGACCTGATGTACCAGGGCGGCATGAGCTACATGCGCTACTCTGTCAGCGATACCGCCGAATTTGGCGACTATGTCTCTGGCCCACGCATCATCGACCAGCATGTGCAAGATGAGATGCGGCGCATCCTAAAAGAAATCCAGAATGGCAGCTTTGCCGCGCGCTGGATACTTGAGAACCAGGCTGGCCGTCCCAGCTTCCAGGCCATGCGTCGAAGCAACGCCCAGCACCAGATCGAGCACGTTGGCAGCGAACTTCGCGCAATGATGCCCTGGTTGAATGCCCCAAACAAAAAACCAGAAATTGCCGAAACCAAACAATAGAACATCGAATCAGACAGGTTCGTTTGTTTGAAAGAACAGCCCTTTTCAAGGAGGAAACAAAACAATGGCCGACCCCGCGGTAATCCGGATTTTTGACACAACCTTGCGCGATGGCGAGCAGTCACCAGGAGCCACAATGACGACTGAAGAGAAGATTCAAATTGCTGAACAGCTTGTGCGTCTCAACGTCGACATCATTGAAGCAGGCTTTCCTGCCGCCTCTCCTGGCGACCTTGAAGCAGTCAAAGAAATTGCACGCCATGCCCACGGCGCCGCAATCGCTGGATTGGCTCGCGCCAGCGTGAGCGATATTGACGCCGCCTGGGAGGCCGTCTGTGATGCTGAGCAACCGGTGATTCATATCTTCCTGGCAACCTCTGCAATTCACCTTACCCATAAGTTGAATCTCGGTTACCAGGAAGCACTTCAGCGAGTGAAGGACACGGTTACTTATGCGCGCAACCTCTGCCCAAGCATCGAGTTCTCAGCGGAAGATGCCACCCGTAGCGATTGGGATTACCTCTGCCGCGTCTTTGAAACTGCTATCAAATCGGGTGCAACGACCATTAACGTGCCGGATACCGTCGGTTACACCACGCCCTATGAGTACGAAGCACTGTTCCGTTACCTGCGCGAGCGCATCCCAGGTATAGAGGATGTTGTAATGAGCGCCCACTGCCATAACGACCTGGGTATGGCGACCGCTAACACCTTAGCCGCCATCAAAGGGGGAGCGCGGCAAGTAGAGGTGACCATCAATGGCCTGGGTGAGCGCGCAGGCAATACTGCCATGGAAGAGGTCGTGATGGCCCTGCGCACACGGCCTGATTTCTATCGAAACATTGACACGCGTATAAACACGCACGAGTTCCTGGCAACAAGCCAGCTTATAAGTCAAATTACAGGTATTCCCGTACAGCCGAACAAGGCCGTAGTGGGAGCAAACGCCTTTGCCCACGAAGCAGGTATCCACCAGGACGGCATGCTGAAAAATCGCATGACATACGAGATCATGACTCCCCAATCGGTGGGATGGACAGATACAAAACTGGTGCTAGGCAAGCATTCTGGACGTCATGGCCTGGATGCTCGACTGCGACAACTAGGCGTCAAACTCAATGCCGAACAGCTCAAAGTTGCCTACAGCCGCTTTGTCTCCATGGCCGATCAAAAGAAACACATCACCGACGCAGACCTGCTCTATATAGCCGAGACCGGCATGGAAACACTCTCAGCTATATAGAGGATTAAGCGGGAGTGCAGAGGGCGGCCGCCCTCTGCTGGGGTGTGGGGTGTCCCCACAAAATTCTTTATTCTCTCGCCGCCGCAGGCGTCGAGACAAAGAGAGCAATCAAGGAGTTAATCGTGAGCCAGACCGAAACCTCACTATCACAAAATAACGAACAACCAGTGAAAGCAGAGGCCCCAAAAGTACCAGTACTAAGCCCTGACGAAGGATATGCCTACTTCGAAGGACGCGTCGTACCAATGAACGAAGCTAAAGTGAGTATCGCAACCCACGCACTACACTACGGCACAGCCTGTTTTGAGGGCATCCGCGGCTACTGGAATGCAAACCACGAACAACTATACCTATTGAAAGTGCGGGAACACTATGAGCGCATGGCCAACTCCTGGAACACCTTGCGCATGCACCCCAATGAATCGGTTGACGACCTGTGTCGTATCACCGTCGAGCTTGTACGCAGACATGGTTACCGCCAGGATGTCTACGTGCGCCCCATCACCTATAAGTCCGCGCGCACCATCAAGCTCACGCTCAACTCGCTGGATGACTCCACAGCCATCTACACGTTCGCCATGGGTAACTACGTCGATATTAGCTCGGGCCTGAGTGTCTGCACCTCGTCCTGGAGACGGGCCAACAGTAACGCCATGCCTGTGCGTGCCAAAGTCACGGGAGCCTACATCAATAGTTCCCTTGCCATTGATGATGCCAGCGCATCTGGTTTCGACGAAGCCATCATGCTTACCCATGACGGCACCGTTTCGGAGGGCAGTTCGTGCAACCTGTTCATCTTGCGCAATGGCAGGCTTGCCACCCCCGCACTCTCTGAAGACATCCTCGAGGGCATCACGCGCAATGCCTTGATCGACATGATACGTGAGGAATTCGGCATGACAGTCGAAGAACGGCGCATCGACCGCACCGAATTGTATGCCGCTAGCGAAATCTTCATGTGCGGCACAGGTGTACAGGTTTCACCGGTTAGCAGTGTCGATCATCGCCCGGTAGGCACAGGTAAACCCGGGCCATTCAGCATGAAACTGCAAGAGCTCTATCTCTCTGCCTGCCGTGGCGAGAATGAAAAATACCGGGATTGGGTAACCCCCGTCTACTAATCGGCCAACACCGGGGCTGTGCTGGAATCCTGCTAGCAGCATCAGTATAGATTGCACAAAAAAGACGCTATTTCCCACTAAAAGATGTGGAAATAGCGATTTTTTGCATCGATGTCCCGAAAATTCCGGGCACCGAAAAGTGATGACTTGTATAATATGCACAAATATTACCCGACTCACTTCTTACATTTTATCTCTATCAATGGCTGCCTGAGATTTTTATACTAAAGAAGAGTTGCAGAAAGTAATGTTGCGGTTTCCCCTCCTTTCTAATCGTGAGCAATGCCGGTCAGATGCATGGTAATGATGCCATTAATAATTAGTCGTGATTGTAGTGAGACACGAAAAGGGATTATTATCATGGCAGTTCAAACTTCGAACGAGACCTCCACTGGCATGAAGCCTACGCTGAGCCTTACCGGGGTCACCATCAACGCTATGGCGCTGATCGCGCCAGGTGCCTTCCTCTGGACAACCTACCAGTTACAGGCCGCGCCTGCCTCGGCAATGAACATGTGGTTCGCGGTGTTTGTTGCGACTGCTATCGCCCTCTTTACAGCGACCGCTTATGCCACGCTGGCCAAACGCTTCCCTGAAGCAGGCGCAGGCAGTTCTTATTACTTTGCGGAAGCCTCCATCCTCCAGCGCGAAGAACATCGTCATTTTAAGTTTGCACGTCTGAGTAAGTTCATCGTGGGTTGGGCCTCACACCTGTACTACTGGGTTTACCCCGGTGTCATGGTAGCCTTCATGGGCCTACTCATTACTTACATTATTCAGACCTTTAACCCAAGCTTTGGCTCGCCTCTACAAGAGATCATCGTTTGTGTAGTGTTTGCTTGCATAGTAGGTGCGATTGCCTTTATCGGAGTAACAGGCTCAACCCTTGCGAACATCATCATCAATGTGATTCAGATACTTGCATTGGTGACTTTCTCCACCCTTGCCATTGCCTACCGCTTGTCTCACCCTGGAGTGCACTACCTTCATCCCAGCGCTTTAAGCGTCATTACGCCTCACAATCTCAGCGGGCTCATTTTCCAGACTACAATTGCCATCCTGCTGGTGGTTGGTTTTGAGTCTGCAACAGCGCTGGCTGCAGAGGCCAAGAATCCAGGGCGCGATATTCCACGGGCCGTCGTGCTTTCACTGGTTATCCAGGCTGTCATCTTCTACTTCTTTGAATACTTTGCCGCGAACTTCTTTATCAACACCGGCTACAAAAACGCCGCGGGCACCGGTTTCACTGCCGCCTTTAATTCAGGTGCGCCGATCGGCGACATGGCGCAAATCATAGGCAACAGTATGCTTGGTGGCAACGGTACTGCATTCGCGACAATTATAGCGGCTACCGTTGTTATTGCCCTCGTTGGTACTGCGCTCTCCTGTCTGAATACTGGCGTGCGTGTCACTTATGCTATGGGCAAAGATACCGAATTACCGGTGGTCTTTGGCTTCCTTCACGGCAGGTTCCGAACACCGCATGTGGGAGTGATCGTACTCACACTTGTCTCTGCCATCATCGGTTCGTACGGGGTATTGAGCATTGATAAGCTAACGCAGGTGACTCTCATCTCTAACATTGGCACCTTCCTGCTCTATGGCATGACCTGCATCATATGCCTGGTTGCCTTTGCTGGCGTCCAAGGACGCTCTCTCTACGGCACCCTCATTGCTCCTGTGCTTGGTTGCGTGCTCAATATCGGGATGCTGTTTGGCGTGCTCTTCTTCGCCATCACAGGTGGTGGCTCTACGCAAACCGACACGATCATTGCAGCAGTTTTCGCAGTCGCCTGGTTGGTCATCGGCTTCGCTTTCCTGTATATACGTAAAGTGGTAAGCGGTGTACCCATTCTACACCCGGAGGATTACAAGACGAAGACAATGCTATCCCCTGCCACAATGGCAACCGAAACGGAGACTGGCAACTTGTAATCACAGCGGTTTTTATACATGAAGAAGCGTGCCGCCAGGATAACGTGCGGGTGGCACGCTTCTTTCTATTTATTCACTTACGCGCGATGTGAAGAAAAAGGATTCATCGCGATTGCTCTGGCAGACAGCATAAGGACTCTCCTACTTTGGTCAAACCGTGTGTTATACTGAAGGCGCAAGACAGTGTTGTCCTGATATGGAAGAGTAAGCAGATGACAATAACCTATACGCCTGGTACGCGCATCGACCATTATGAGATTATTCAGCTGCTTGGTCATGGGGGCATGAATCGTGTCTATCTGGCCGAAGACGTGCTCAATCAACAGAAAGTTGTTCTCAAGTTCCCCAACGACGATTTAATCGGCAATGTTGCCATTTTTGAACGCTACAAGCGCGAAGCCGAGATAGGCAGTCGCCTCAACCATCCCCACGTCCAGCGCCTGCTGAATACCGGTGAAAAGCGGTCTGATCACTACCTGGTCATGGAATACATACAGGGCCGTTCACTGCGTGAAGTGCTGGATGAGCACGCTCCCAACCCGCTCCCGACTGCCGAGGCTTTACGTATCACCATCCAGGTCTGTGATGCACTGGCCTACTGCCATGAACATGGTGTCGTTCATCGCGACATCAAGCCGGAGAACATTATGATCCTGGATGATGGCAACGTCAAAATTATAGATTTCGGTGTCGCCTTGCTGGAGGGGGCGCGGCGTGTGACCTGGCAAGGCTTGTCGGCAACCGTGGGTACGCCGGATTACATGGCACCGGAACAGTTGCGTGGCGAGCGTGGCACGGCCAGCTCTGATATCTATGCAGTTGGCATAATACTCTATGAAATGCTCTGTGGGCATACTCCGTTCGAAGGTGAAAACGTCTTTGCCATCATCAACCAGCATGTTTCGCAAGACCCTCCCTCGATCCTGAAATGCAACCCGCATCTTTCTCCTGCCCTGGCGACGGTCGTAATGCGCGCTATTCGTCGTGATCCTGAGAAGCGCTATAAGCATATGAAGGACATGCTGTACGACCTTCAGCACCTGGATGAGGTCGCCCCCGTTCCCTATAGCCCGGAGACTTCTAAGTTTACTACGCGCTATCGGCAGGCCATACTGCTGACGCTGGTTATTATCGCGCTCTGCCTGACCATCATTGCTTTCGGTATCCTGGCCCAATTCGCTCACCATGCCGTCCACTAGCAGGATTATTGTCAGAACATCCAGGACACTCTGCCCTACTGTTCACCGTTACTACAAGAATCTCTCGATAGTCAAGAGGAAAATCTGTGGGAAAGGTCCCAATCCCTTGCTCTAACCTATTTACTTATGCTATACTTTTCTCAGTAAAGAACGCTGTTTGTTCTACTGCCAGCCATGTGGCTGCCCCCGGCCCAACGAAGCCCCTTGTGCGCGACATGAGTAATCTCCTTAAAACGACCTCGATGAGCAATGTCTTAGCTGTCGAAGGGAATTTGGCTCCAGCGTGGGTGCCTCCTAGTAACGTAAACTAGGCGTTTTTCCAGGAGGGTAACCAAATGCAACATCAATTTCACGACCCTGCGTACCCACTTTATGACGCTCGGTGGGAACATGATGCCTGTGGCACAGGCTTTCTGGCCCAAATTTCCGGCGAGGCCAGCTACCAGTTAGTGCAAACCGCACTGGAGGCACTTACCCGTCTTACTCATCGCGGCGCTCAGGACGCCGACGCTGAAACGAGCGATGGAGCAGGTCTACTCACCCAGATTCCTGGTGCATTACTCTGTGAGGAACTACGAGCACAAGGAATCGTTGTCGCTGATCCTGCTGACCTCGCCGTCGGTATGCTCTTTTTACCGTCACAAGATCGCGCCCCGGCTGACTATCTTCAAAGTCGCCAGGTAATCGAGCAGGCGCTCAATGAAGCCGGTCTTGTGTCCTCGCAAGGGCAGCCCCTTCGTTGGCGCGATCTACCTATCGATCCTTCTGTGCTCGGAGCACGTGCCCGTGCAACTGCACCCGGCATCGCACAAATACTGCTTACGCGTCCCTCTCACCTCACTAGAGAACAGTATGAGAGAAGCCTTTACTATGCCCGGCGCCTGGTCGAGCAGCGCTGGCAGGAGGCAGGCATCAATGATGCCTATATCGTCTCGCTTTCTCGCACAACAATTGTCTATAAAGGACTGCTGGCTCCGAATCAGCTGGCGCGTTTCTATCTCGACCTGGCGGACCCTCGCTATACAAGTGCCTTTGCTATCTTTCACCAGCGCTATAGCACCAACACGTTTCCCTCGTGGTCGTTAGCTCAGCCCATGCGCATGCTGGCACACAATGGTGAGATAAATACCATCCAGGGCAATCGTAATTGGATGCAAGCCCGCGAAGCGGCACTGTTCTCGCCATACTGGGGGAGCAGATTCCGCGATCTCCTGCCTATCATTCAACCAGGAGGAAGCGACTCTACCCAGTTGGACAATGTATTGGAACTGCTCGCGCTTTCTGGTCGCGATCTGCTACACAGCATGCAAATGCTCATTCCGCCGGCCTGGGAGCACGATCCCGAACTCGATAGTGTCCAGCGTGCCTGGTGCGAGTACCATGCCGGCCAGGTCGAACCATGGGATGGCCCGGCAGCACTCGCCTTTAGTGATGGCCGTTTTGTCGGCGCGGCGCTCGACCGTAATGGGCTGCGCCCCGCTCGCTACACACTTACCTCGCACGGACTGCTGATCCTGGCATCTGAGGCGGGCGTCGTGCCCTGCGAGGCGCACGAAGTGGTCGAAAAGGGCCGGCTGGGGCCGGGCGAGATGATTGCCGTGGACCTGGAGCATGGCGTAATGCTGCGTAATTCTGAGATCAAGGCGGTTCTCTCACAGCGCCAGCCATACCAGCAGTGGTTAGACACGAACCTCGTTCGCCTGGCCGATCTTCCCCAACAGGCTGCCTTACCTAGCGCCGGTTCTTACGAGGCAGAAGCTCTGTTCCAACGCCAGCGGCTCTTCGGCTATACTCATGAAGATGTTGAGCTGATCCTGCGTCCTATGTTGTTAGAAAACAAAGAACCCGTATGGAGTATGGGCGATGACACACCGCTCGTCGCGCTCTCAACCCAGGCGCGTTCCTTCTCGGATTACTTTCACCAGCGCTTCGCACAGGTGACGAATCCACCTATTGACCCCCTGCGTGAACAGATCGTCATGTCGCTCGACAGCTACCTTGGTCGCCGCCAGAACCTGCTTAGCGAGACCGCGCTGCACGCACGACTGCTGCATTTGGAGACTCCCTTGTTAACCGAGTCCCATCTTGAGACCTTGCGTAGTCTGGAAGCTTTTCGCTCTCAAACACTCAGCGTCACTTTCGCATGTGACGCGGGGCCGCTAGCACTCGAAGCTGCCCTGGATAAGCTAGAGCACGAAGCTATTTCAGCCGTCGCCGCAGGCGTCACGCTGCTTATCTTAAGTGATAATCTTGCCAATCCATCTCAGGCGCCTATTCCAATGCTCATGGCAGTTGGCGCAGTTCACCAGGCCCTTATCCGCAGCGGGTCACGCACGTATACTTCCTTGATCTGCGAAACTGGCTCCGCCCTGGATATTCACCAGGTTGCACTTTTGCTTGGCTATGGTGCTGAGGCAGTCGTTCCAACGTTGGCGCTGGCAAGTGTGCGCGCGCTGGCGGGTGAGCGGCACCTGGAGTCTCTCACGCGCGAGCAAGCCGTAGAGCGCTACCTGCACGTCATTGAAGGCGGCCTGCGTAAAGTCATGGCGCGCATGGGTATCTCTACCATCCGTAACATCATCGGTGCGGGTCAGTTCGAGATATTCGGCCTGGATCCAGCATTGATTCAACGCTGTTTCGCGGGTTCCAGCGCTCAGATTGCTCATCCAGGTAAGATTGGTTTTACGCAGATTGCCGGCCAGGTGATCGAACGATTGGGCAGGTACAAACCACAGCCACTACAGGGTGAACCGACAACAGCCGCTGCCGAAGAGAGTCGCGCGGTCACCGAAATCAATCGACGCCGCAAATTGACCGACATCGGATACTACCGTTTCCGCCGCGACGGCGAATATCATGCCTATAATCCGCTAATCATTCGCGCATTGCAAAGAGCTGCCCAAAGTGGCGACACAACTGACTACCGCAGTTTCACAGAACTGGTTTACCAGCGACCTCCCACTACTCTGCGCGATTTGCTCACATTCGTACCAACGACCCCCATCCCTGTAGAACAGGTTGAGTCGTTGGAGTCAATTCGTGCGCGCTTTGTCGTCTCAGCCATGTCTGTTGGGGCGCTGAGCCCTGAGACGCATCGTACCATCGCTGCCGCCATGAACAGCATCGGGGGACGCAATAACACCGGTGAGGGTGGCGAAGACCCTGACTGGTACCACCAGACTATCAATGGCTCTCCCGTCAGCAGCAAGATCAAGCAAGTCGCTTCTGCTCGCTTCGGCGTCACCACAGAGTACCTGGTGCGTGCCGAGGAATTAGAGATCAAGATGGCCCAGGGGTCAAAACCGGGCGAAGGTGGACAGTTGCCGCCTGCTAAAGTATCACCCTTTATTGCGCGACTGCGCCACACCTCACCGCACGTGCCGCTGATCTCGCCCCCGCCGCATCACGACATATACAGCATCGAAGACCTGGCCCAATTGATCTATGATCTGAAGCAAGTTAACCCGCGGGCACGTGTCGGCGTCAAACTCGTTTCGAGCATCGGTGTTGGCACGATTGCTGCGGGTGTCGCCAAGGCCCATGCCGACTATATCCAGATTAGTGGGCAGGATGGAGGCACAGGAGCCTCGCCGTTGCAGTCCATCAAGCATGCCGGTATACCCTGGGAGCGCGGCTTAGCCGAGACTCAGCAGACACTGGTGCGTAATGGCCTGCGCGGGCGTGTCAGGTTGCGTGTCGATGGTGGTTTGAAGACAGGACGTGACATAGTGATCGCGGCAATGCTAGGTGCCGAGGAATTTGGCTTTGGCACTGCCAGCCTGGTAGCGCTGGGCTGTGATATGGCCCGCCAGTGCCACTTGAATACTTGCCCTACGGGCATTGCTACCCAGCGCGAGGACCTGCGCGCGAAATTCACAGGTACACCACAGATGCTCATAAATTACCTCACCCTGGTAGCCGGGGAAGTCCGCGAATGGTTGGCGCGGTTGGGCATGAGGCACCTGGATGAGCTAATCGGAAGGGCCGACCTCCTGCAATACAGCGAGGAAACAAGTATTGATCTTGCACCCCTACTGGTCGCTGCCCCTGGAGCGTCAAAACCTGCCCCGCCTGCTACCCGGCCCAATATCCCGCCCGGTATTCCGCCTGGTACCTTGCCCAACGACTCGCCCGGTGCCCCGGTCGCCCCCAACGAGCATCCCTCCCTTTCCTCCTCACTGGAAGATGGAGGAAAAGGCGCTGCAACTGCCCAGCCACAATCGCCGCTTGCTCAACGGTTACTGCTTGAGGCAGAACAGGCGCTGAGTGGTGAACACAGCGTGCTGTTACAACACCTTATCTCTAACTCGGATCGCTCAATCGGAGCTGGCCTTGCAGGAGAGGTTGCGCGCCGCTACGGTAACGCCGGTCTGCCGGGCGTGAGCATCACCTGCACGTTTCAAGGTGCTGCGGGGCAGAGTTTTGGGGCATTTTGCCTGCCCGGCATGCACCTGATACTCCATGGCGAGGCAAACGACTACGTGGGCAAGAGCATGACTGGTGGGCAGATTGTCATTGCACCGCCTGCCGGTGCAAGTTTCGCAGCACACGAAAACACCATTCTCGGCAATACCGCGCTCTACGGAGCAACTGGCGGACAATTTTTCGCCGCTGGCCGTGCCGGTGAGCGCTTTGCCGTACGCAATAGCGGAGCGCTGGCAGTCATAGAGGGTGTAGGCGCACATGGTTGTGAATACATGACCGGTGGACTGGTGGCCGTTCTCGGTGCAACCGGGCCGAACTTTGGTGCCGGCATGTCAGCGGGAGTTGCGTACGTACTGGATTTGACAGGAGTTTTCCCAGCGCACTGCAATACCGAGCTAGTGGAATTGCAGCGCATCGACGACCTGGATGAGCTAGAGGCATTACGTACCATCATTCAATGGCATCGCAAAAAGACGCGCAGTTGGCGTGCCGCCCAGGTTTTAGCCGAGTGGAGCCGCATGCAGCTCGCTTTCTGGCGTGTCTTACCACGTGATACCGAACATTCGGCATGTGACTATGTTGATGCACATCCATACAATGCTGAGCTAATAGGAGTACCGCACCCATGAAATTATCTTGACTCTACCTCCAGGGATGCGTAGGGATATACTATCATTAGCTTAGCAATCCTTTCCGCTGCATCTGCTCAAAGTCATATTCTGCCGGGGCTAGAGGACTCACCCCGGCCTCGGCGCATGCCCAGCCGATCAGGGCAAATCCAAGTTGGAGCCCCTGCGCAAATCGAGCAGGATCACTTTCAGCAGCCAGGCTAAGACAGTTCTGTTGCTGTTCTATAGCCTGCCCTTCACTGTACCGGTCGTAATACCCTCGCAAGATTGAGGCATGGGGCGAGAATTCATCATAACGCAGCTTTTTGGTTGCAGCCAACAGTAGCAGCCAGTAGCCAACCTGGCTGCCCTCCAGTATTGTGTCGGGCTGTCGACCGGCATGCGCATGCTCACCGCTCTGTACCTCGGCCAGTTCTTCCAGTTCATCGGCCAGGCGTGATACCAGGTAACCCTGGCTATGCTCCTGCAGCAGCCGTGATGTATTCGACTGCTCGCTCAGATCATGGTCCCGCAAGTAGAGGTAGACCCCATACAACTGGCGCATCTTCTCCTCCAAAGCCGCGTTAAATTGCGCCCCTATCTCTGCATTTTTTGAGCTAGCATAGACAACATCTGGATCAAAGACACGTTCAGCCACAGTTTCATACGTGCCATCCGCCAGCAGGCGACGGTAGTAGCAACTGCGATAACCGGTATGGCATGCTGCCCCACCATGCTGGATCACGCGGATCAGCAGGCTATTCTCTTCGCAATTCACGAAGATATCCCGCACCTCCTGCACATTGCCCGACTGTTCACCCTTGCGCCAGGTAGCATTGCGCGAACGGCTGAAAAAATGGGTATAGCCCGTCTCGCGTGTGCGGGCCAATGCTTCCTCGTTCATGAATGCCACCATCAGCACTTCGTCCGTGGCATCATCCTGGATCACAGCGGGTACCAGTCCCTGGCGATCAAATTTCAGCATAGCTTATGTCCTCGCTCTATATTATCGTTTGCCTATCTACGGTCCGTAATCTCGTTCGAGCCTGCTCATTTCGGCCCGAAATGCTGCCTCCATTGCCTGTTTCTCTTCCTCAAGCAGAAAGCTATAATGCACTCCATTGAGCAGTATCTCATTGATCGTCTTGAGCTCAAAATTGAAAGGATCAGCCAGTAATGTTACCTCGTTATTAAGTGTGGTATTGAACAATGCTGGATCGTCAGAGTTGATGGTCACCGGTACTCCCGCAGCATACAGACGCGGCAAAGGATGCTCAGCATAGTCAGCGTAGACCCCCAGGCGCACGTTACTCGTAGGGCACACTTCCAGTAGAATGCGCTGCTCGGCCAGATAGGCCACGAGCGCCGCGTCCTCGATCGCCCGCACACCGTGTCCCAGGCGCTCCGCACCCAGTGCCTTCAATGCGCCCCATACACTGGCTGGCCCAACCGTTTCTCCCGCGTGCGGCGCGCTATGTAACCCTGCTCCCCGCGCCTTCTCAAACCACCTGGCGAACTGTTCAGGCGGGTAACCTACTTCCGCTCCGCCCAGTCCTAATGCTACCACTCCTTCATCCTTCCCCTCTATCGCCACGGATGTCGTATAGTCAGCCAGTGTGCGATTACGCGCTTCATCTTTGATGTTACGCACAATATCGAAAATCCACCGGATCTCGACGCCGAAATCGCTTCGTGCCCGTTCGCGTCCCCGCGTCAGCCCGCCAAAGTAAGTATCATGGGGCACCCCGAGACTATAGCGGTGAGTGCTCGGCGAGAACGTCACCTCCGCATAGCGCGCATTTTGCTGCGCCATGCTCGCCCCAAACTCATAGGCAATCAGCTCGTAATCCTCGCTCGTCTTCAGGCAACTCGAAATTTCGAAGTAAATCTCGATGAAGTGGTTGAAATCGCGAAAAGTGAACCAGTCTTGCAACTCTGCAACGCTCCGTACAGGTAGCTCTACCCTATTGCGCCTCGCCAGGGTAAGCAGGGTGGAGGGTTGGATGGAACCCTCGAGGTGCACATGGAGTTCCGCCTTCGGTACGGCGGAGAGATAGCGTTCAAGGCTCTTAGCAATCATGGTCGATGTTCCTTATTTAGTAAGCATCAAGCGGTGCCAAATAGTCATAGTTCCCTGGACCCGCAGTCTTCTCGAGTTGCTTGAGGATACGCGCCACATTATCATGTGGTCCTGCAATAAAGAAGGGCTTCCCATTTTTTCCAAACGTCAACTGATATGGTTCCTCTAGTTCACCGCGTGGTGCCAGCACATATTGCGTGAGCGCAAAATCCTTCTCAGGCTCGAAGCCAAACTGCGCTGCATACTCAATCGATGTATAAATCATCTGGTGGGCCAATTCGACCGGACACGTCTGCGGCTTTGTCTCGCGGAAAATTCTGCCAAGGACTTCGTTCTGATAACGCGTACGGGAAAAACCCGCGTCGGCAAACGTATTTTTGAGCCCCAGGCAGTACTTATCTACCAGGTAGACCCCAAAACAGATATCGCCATCAGGTTGCTCCCGGGCTACAAGGATCTCTACAAGTCCCAGGTCATCCTTTTGCCAGTTGGCACTGATCCAACATTCAAAAAAAGGGAAGGTGCGCGCACGCCGAATAATGGCCTGCGCGGAGAATGACATGGACGCTTGTCGCTGTGATTTGCCGCCTTGTGAAGCGGCTTTTTGCTTGCTTCGCTTTTTCATGAGTGCTTTCTGGTGTTTTCGTGGATCTCGTGGCATGTCTGTTTCCTTCTCTTGATTTTTGCTCCTTACTCAGACCCCCAACGGCGGGGAGAGGATGTCCGGCAAAAACTGCCGTCAAGACATCAAGCATAGCATGACCTAACCCCAATGTCTAGACAATGGGGCTATTTCTCGTTCCGTTAGTATCTCTGAAGCCAGATTTGTTACAATATTATAAAGGCTGGAGTACAATATAATTGATAGCATAAGAAGAGGGAACGTGTGATTCCGATCAAAGACTATGCAGGACCACGACGACGCCTTCCCTGGATAACATGGGGGCTCATCGCTGTAAACGTGGCCATATTTCTCTACCAGGTATCGCTTGGGCCTGACGCTTCGGCATTCATGTTCGCCTATTCGGTTGTGCCGGTGGCGCTGACACATGGTATCCCTCAGACGTTGCTCCCAGGAGTGCCAGCGCATTTCCCGTTTCACACGCCAAACCCGGTCTACCTCACGCTGATCACCGCTATGTTTTTGCACGCCGGATGGCTGCACATCGGCGGCAATATGCTCTTCCTCTACATCTTTGGGGACAATGTAGAAGACCGGATGGGACACATCCCTTATTTGCTATTCTACCTGTTCTGTGGAGTAGTTGCGGGTATTACACAGGTATTGGTTGATCCAGGCTCTTCCGTCCCTAGTCTTGGAGCCAGCGGCGCCATTGCCGGAGTGTTGGCGGCCTACCTGGTGCTGTTTCCACTGGTAAGAGTGCGAACTATCATCTTCATCTTCATTTTCTTTACCATTGTGACTCTCCCGGCGATTGTCTTGATCGGGCTATGGTTCTTATTACAGTTTTTCGACGGTATAGCAGCACTCTCCAACGTGCAACAGGGCATGGGCGGTGTGGCATACTTTGCTCACGTGGGGGGATTTGTGACAGGCCTGGTGATTACTTTGTTGTTGAGGCCGTGGCTCCGACCTCCGGCAAGTGCCAGCTATCCCTACATCCCACGTCATCCTGATTCGGCTGGCAGCTCTGAATGGAGGCAATAAATCTCAGCACGGCCTCACCACCACCCCTCTCCCCCGTAAATACCCCTTCACCTCGCACACGCGCAGCGTCCCAAAATGGAAAATCGATGCAGCCAGCACCGCATCCACACCACCGGCCGTTAACCCCTCGTAGAAATGCTCCAGGGCACCTACCCCTCCAGACGCAATCACTGGCACAGAGACAGCATTGGAAACCAGGGCATTTAGCGCGAGGTCATATCCCTGCTGTGTTCCATCTCGATCCATGCTCGTCAGCAGAATTTCTCCTGCACCCAGGGCTACACCAAGCTGCACCCACTCCACAACGTCTTTGCCCGTCGGTGTGCGACCACCATGGATGAATACCTCGTACCCGCCTGGCATAGCAGGATTGCTGCGGGCATCAATAGCCAGCACAATACACTGCGCACCAAACTGCTCCGCCCCTGCTCGAATCAGTTCAGGCTTTTGTACCGCCGCCGTATTCACCGAAATCTTATCGGCCCCCGCTCCTAGCGTCGCCCGTATATCCTCAACGCTGCGTATGCCCCCGCCAACCGTCACCGGAATAAATACCTGCTCAGCCGTACGCCGTACCACGTCGAGCATGGTGGCTCGCTTCTCATAGGAGGCAGTAATATCCAGGAAGACCAGTTCATCCGCGCCTTCCTGATTATAGAACCCGGCCAGTTCCACGGGGTCACCGGCGTCGCGCAAGTTGACGAAATTGACGCCCTTGACGACTCGCCCCTCGGCTACGTCGAGGCAGGGGATGATGCGCTTTGTCAGCATAATTTCACCTCTCGATCTCTTGAATTGCTTTGCCGAGGTCCACATCACCCGTATAGAGCGCCTTCCCCACTATCGTTCCCTCGATACCAAGCGCCGCCAGGGACCGCAAATCATCTAGCGAAGCAACCCCGCCGGAGGCGATCAATGGGCATGTAATGACTTGTTGTATCCGCCTCAGTCCCTCCAGGTTTGGCCCCTTCAATGCGCCATCGCGAGCAATATCGGTATAGATGAAACGTTGTACGCCGCTCGCGCTTAGCTCGACTGCAAGTGAGGCTGCTTGTACCTGCGAGGTCTCGCGCCATCCTGCAATAGCCACGCGCCCGTTGCGTGCATCCAGCCCAACGGCTATGTGCTCTCCCCAACGGGCCAGCGTTTCCTCGAGCAATGCACGATCAGTCAGTGCTACGGTACCAAGAATGACGCGGTCTATTCCCAGGTCAAACATTTGCTGTATATGGGCTAGCGAGCGCATACCGCCGCCCAGTTCTATACGCAGGGATGTACCTGCGCGCATCCTCCTGATCACTTCGACGTTTACGGGATGGCCCGCCGCTGCCCCATCCAGGTCGACCACGTGCAGCCAGCTCGCTCCCGCCGACTGCCAGCGCTGCGCTACCTGTACAGGCTCGGCATCATAGGTTGTGACTTGAGCATAGTCGCCCTGGTATAGGCGTACACACTGACCGCCCTTGATATCAATGGCCGGGAGAATGATCATTCTTTCACCCACCTTACAAAATTCTTGAGCAGTTGCAGCCCAACCGATCCACTTTTCTCAGGATGAAACTGCGTGCCCCACACACGCTCTGTGACGATCACGCTGCAATACGGCGAGCCGTAATCGGTCACTGCCGCCACCCCCTGCTGATCCTGCGGCTCGACATAATAGGAATGGGCGAAATAGAAATAGGCATCTTCTGGAATGCTGGCAAAGATCGACAATCCTGCATGCAGCGGCCTTACCTGGTTCCAACCCATGTGCGGTATCTTCGGTCCGTGTGGAATCTGTCGCACCTCCCCACGAAAGAGACCCAGGCCATCCACTTCGCCTTCGGCGTGGTGATCTGCCAGCAATTGCATGCCGAGGCAGATGCCCAGAAATGGTTTGCCCTGCTGTATCGCCTGCCGGATCGCATCATCTAAGCCGCGCTGCCTCATGCGCGCCATCGCAGCACCACCTGAGCCAACACCCGGCAGCACCACCGCCTGCGCACTGGCGACGGCCGTGGGATCACCGGTCACCTGTACCACTGCGCCAACATGTTCCAATGCCTTCTCAATACTTCGTATATTGCCGGCTCCATAATCAATGATCGCAATCATACATCGATCCTCCAGCTTTCTATGCCACGGTTACCCATCTCTACTGCCCGCAAAAGTCCTAGCCACGCGATGCTAGCAGGCATGCGTTCTTCATCAAGTAGATTGACCGTCAACAATGGACAACACATCAAAGCCAATCGCATAATCTCCAGCCAATCAGCGGGCAGCGCATCTTGCGAACGCAACTCCTCGATTAGAGGTGTCAGCAGATACTCTATCTTTGTTTGCCATATCGCCTGGCGCACAGGAGTCAACGTATAGTCATGCTCAACGTCGAGCGTCGAATCATGTCTCTTGACCGACAATTGTAGACCCTGTGCAATCTCACGTGGAAAGTACATCCATGTTGCAAACACATTATGAAACAAAGGTTTAATCACATCCAACAATGGCGCATGCCGCCCCGCGAACGCCGGATCGAAATACAAATAACGCCGCGGCCCGGATCGCGTTTCCTGTGCCTGCGCTTCCCCGCTTTGCTCACGGTCGGTGGACTCCAGAAACACATTGCCAAAGTGAGCGTCACCATGGCCAATAATCGTCATAGTGGCCCTCGCTGGATTCAGCACGACCTTTGCTCGTTCCACCAGCTCACCCAGTGTTTTCTGCTGCAAAACCCCGTTGATAACCCAGTTGCACTTCAATAATTCATCGAAAAGTATACCGGCATCCTGGCCTTCAGGAAAAGCAACCACTTTTCCCTCGTAAAAGCTTTTAAAGCGTCCACCGGCCAGGCGGTGCCAGAAAAGTTGATGGATGGGTGCGCGTGCATGCTCCTCCGCAGAGCTGAAAGCAAGCGTTGACCGGTAGATTTCGCGTAATCGCTTGCATTCCTGCTTTTCAGCCGAGGCAAGTGTCTCAATATTGAACTTGCCCGCGTCGCCTGCCTCGACTGCGCGCAGGAGGTCGAACATGACAGGCCACCTCACCACGGGATAGATGACCATTTGCCGCCCTTCTTCGTGCAGCGTTCGCAATGGCCTGACAATGTTGTAACCTGCCTGGTACAGCAATTCGGCATTATAGTATTCTTCTACTACTCCCTGCTCCTCGACATGTGTTTTAAAGAAATACTCCTCACCCTCGCTGCGATAAAAACCGTTGAACGAGTTCAACGACACAGCCTTGGGTGTCAATGTAACACTCTCTGTCGCCAAATGCATATGGCGCGCAAACCAGCGTTGCAGTAGTCGCTCTGCTTTCCTCCGTTCAGTAAATTGCAGGCGCTGGATGGTCACAAGACTATCGATATCTGCTAACAGTGCAGGCAGTTTCGTCATGTCTTCGATGGTAAAGTCTGGATTGCTTTGTGCCAGTAGCTCTCGTGCTTCAGGAGTGCGCGCTCCTGTCAGCACGGCTACAGCAAGTGCTCCTGCCGCGTGTCCGCCCAGGATGTCGCTCGTGGAGTCTCCAATAACCATAAAATTCCCACGATTTGCCAGCCTGGCGGGAGTCCCCCAGACTTCCTTGCCCACAAAGGGTATAGTCGCCGGGGGAGACTGTATGTCCGCTACCATTTCACCGGATCGCGGTCGGAGATTGGGGTCTGCTGCTACCAGAAACGGAAAGGGGTGCGGTTTGCTCAAGAGTGTCTGGTCGCCATGAGCACGCAATTCGGCTTCAGCGCGCTCAACATAGTCATAGGTCGAAATATGTCGCTCATCGAAGTACTCGAGCAACCCGTACATTTTAAGTGGATACACTGCTTCCTGGTATACGCGCCCGGTGGCAAAACCCGGTACATATCCCTGCTGGCGCAGGGTCTCAAGTGTTGCGCGTATCTGTTCTACAGCCAGGAGTGGTCGCTCGAAGTGTATGCAGCCTGGCTTGCCTGCTTGTGCCGGGCTATGGCCATATGTCTCCGTATAGAGTTCATCCCCCAGGTACCACTCCTGGAAGATATCCCGGCAGAAATCCCAGAAAGGGCTGTAGCGTGAGAATACCCCTTCGATGGGATAGCCGAGCATTTCGCTTGCGTAGGCGTCGAAGCGATTGATGAGTTCCAGTCCTATATAACCGCGAAAGATGGGGGCATTGAAGAGTTCAACGCTCATGGGGGACGAACTTGCGCCTCGCACCTGCCCCTTAACATTTGCAATCTGTTCTCTAAAAGCAGTGATCCAGCCAGCTTCCCAGGGGCGAAGAGGCAGCGGGTACGGCGCTACTCCGCCAGGTAGTATCTCCTTCAGGCGTCCAAACAAATCAATCAGGTGCAGGCAGACCGCGACATAGCAGGTATCCCAGTTGGAATTGATCGCACGAGCCTTGAGTGTCAGGATCTCCGTTTCTGGAAAGACGGCCCGGCTTGTGCGCCGGCTCTCCTCAGCGGTAGCAGCCGGGTGATACGCTCTACTCGCTCCAAGGCCCCAATAGCATGGACTATGCATCAGTTCATGCAGCGTCAAACCTGCTGCGTCCCAGTAGGCCTCTTCGCTTGTAATCACACCATCAAGATCAAAAATGATGAGGTCGCTCATTGGATCCTCTTCAATCGTTCGCGCAAGGCGCGCACATTAACAGCTTCTCCTGCGAAGCGGAAGGTCAGCGGGGTAATGTTGATGTGCGTAGCCCCTTCAGAGCGCAATGTCGCAACAATTTCCAATAACTCGGAGGCAGAGCTACCTACATTGACCACTCCGCTGAGTGTATACGCATGGTAACTCGCCTTATGCTGCCCTTCACTGCTCAAAACCTGGAACTCCAGGTTCGAAACCAGCCCTTGCAGGCGCTGGTTGACCCTGGTACAGATACGCTGCATCTCATCGGCGCTCTCAACCTGCATGGAAGCAGTAAGCATAGACCGGTTCCGGGCCTGCATACGCGCCTCGATAAGTTCTAGCATGATCGAGGTAAGATGCAGTGCCCGCTTATCCTGTCGCAAAAGACGCGCATTGGCAATCAAACAGGCTTGCGAACGTAACACGACTCCATCATCTAACAACTTTAAACGGTTTTCACGCAAGGTTGTCCCTGTTTCGGTGAGATCCACGATCAGGTCTGCTGTGTCCGTTAAGGGCGCGGCCTCTAATGCTCCATGGGGAGAGATAATCTTACAATGGGTAATACCATGTCGACGCAGGAACTGTCCCGTCAGTGCTGGATACTTGGTGGCAATACGTAGAACTCGCCTCTTATGTGTGGCATAGTAGCCTGCCAGGTGCCAGAGATCAGCACATGTACTTACATCGATCCAGGTCTCTGGGACGGCCACGACGAGCCGGCAGCTTCCATATCCCAGGTCACGCTCCAGTACAATCAAATCATCATCGTCACCTTCTTCTTCACCCTCTTCTTCTCCGTTGCCTCGATGCTCTGCTAAGATATCATAACCGGTTATACCCAGCGTAGCATCCCCATCCTGCACCAGCGCCGGTATGTCGGCAGCACGCTGGAAGACTACCTCTAAATCTGGTACGCTGCTAATGCGTGCCAGGTACTGGCGTGGATTGCTGCGGTTGACTTTCAAGCCGCACTCGCTAAGAAACGCCAGCGTTCCTGACTCTAATGTACCCTTCCCTGGTAGCGCCAAACGAATTTCGCGTTCTGAGTTCACTGTTCTTCCTCCTCACCCGCGATGCTGCGCACAACGGCTTCGGTATCCAGAATTTCTTCTGCTGCCGTCACGAGATCGCGCAGGGTGACCATATTGGCCTGCTGCTCATCCTCACCAACAATCAATGTATACCGTATGTGTTTTTTCGCCGCCTGCCTTAGTCCCGCGCCAACACCGTGCCCGCTTACATCGACCTCGACTCGCGCTCCATGCGTGCGCACAGTACTTGCTACCTGCAGGGCATATTGCAAATCCTGGTCACTTACAGGAATGACCAACGCCCTCGTCCCTGCCACCCTGGGAAGTTCCCCTGGGGGAATAAGTGAGAGTAGCCGCTCGATCCCAAAGGCAAAGCCACAGGCGTTGACATCACGTGTACTCCCAACGGCACGCACCAGGCGATCATAACGCCCCCCTCCGCAGAGCTGCGCGTCAAAACCCTCTTCATCCTGGGCATGGATCTCAAAGACCAACCCTGTATAGTAGCTGACTCCACGCCCAAGCGCCAGGTTAAGTAGAATTTGCTGGCGTGGTACCCCGCTCTGCTCGATAATCGTCACAAGCTGCTCGAGTTCCGTTAATGGGCCGGGATCGAGCTGATAGCGTTCCAAAAGATCGCGTAACGCTTCAAAGACCCCCGGAGGTGGGCCTGAGATGGTATGCAGCACACGCAAGAATTCCAGCGCATCTAAGATCTGCCGCCGTTGCTCGCTGCGCTCCATCTTCCAGAGAAAGCGCTCGACGATTTCGTGGCGCGCATCATCGTCGCCAAAGCTGATGCTAATGCCGCTCAATAAAGGCGCAATCAGTTTTGCCTCTATATCTGACATTGAACTGCTATACCCGGCATCATCAGTTGCTTGATACGTAGGATATAGGGCCTCGATACGCGCCTGTGCCATCTGCTCGCCTTCAGCAGAGCGGCTAATCTGCTCCATCAAGCCAAGCAGTAAACGCGCTGCATGATCATCCAGGTGCAGGCGGTTGATGAAGCCGCTGGCAACTCCTATATGCCCCAGTTCTAATTTGTATGCCGTGATTTGCAGTTCATCGAGTGCGTCACACGCGAGTCGCAGCATTTCAGCATCTGCGGTTGCGGCCTGGCCCCCGAATAATTCGATGCCAAGCTGTGTATGCTGGCGATAGCGACCGCGCCCAGGGGCCTCGTAGCGGAAGACAGGCCCGGCATACTGAAAGCGTAATGGCAATGGCTGCCGCTGGTAATGGTCGAGATACAGGCGGCACATAGACGCGGTATATTCCGGGCGCAGGCAAAGATCGCGGTGATGCAAACGAAAGGTGTAAAGGTTTTGCCACAATTCCTGCCCGAAGCTCATCTGGAAGAGATCGCTCTCTTCCAGCACCGGCGAGTCAACCGCGTCATAGCCTGCCTGTGCCAGGAATGTACTCAGGCGATCCATGAGCCAATGCTGTTGCTGGTACGCTGTTGGTAAAAGATCATGCATACCACGCAAGCGCTCAATGCGTTTCTTCACTATAGCCTCCTCCCTGCCAGTTGCTAATAAAAAAAGCTCTCGTCCCTATCTCAATGATTAAGGGACGAGAGCTAGATTCCTGCTCCCGCGGTCCCACCCTGCTTGTCTTTCGTTCTCGGATGAGATGCCGCATCTTTGGCGACGCCCAACTCTACGACATTGTAGTGAAGGTGGAAAGACCACTCTTAGCGGTTCTATCGTTGCGTGGGAACCATCCACCTATCCTACTTGCCTCTGCAAGCATGTACCTTGTAGGACTTTCTTCGGATAGCCGCTCACGAATGTGTTCTGAAGAGGCACATCCACTCCGAACTTTCACCATGCATCGGATCGCTGTTGGCTGCCGCCTCGTACTCTTTTCGATCAACGCGTGCCAGTCTATTTACAATTGTGATAGCAAGGATAGCATTGTATCGATGGATTGTCAAACAGCGGGCATGTTGCTTCTACAGCTTTGCCTTGCCGCGCACCACCGGATTAGAGAGCGTTCCCAGCGGATCAATTGTGATATGAACCACATCTCCCTCCTCCAGTGAGAACGGCCTATCGGGAACCAGGGCTGTCCCGGTACAGAGCAATACCCCGTGGGGAAAGCTATCTTCGCGGAAGAGGTATGAGACCAGCTCTTCCAGCCTGCGTTTGAGTTCTCCGGTGTTCGTCTCGCCCTCCCAGTAGACCCGGCTATTGCGCTCGATGATCATACGTATAGTCAGATCGTACGCGTTAGCGATCTCCCAGGCCGGGGTAATCCCTGGGCCAAGCGCGCAGCTCCCGGCGTACACCTTAGCTTGCGGAAGATAGAGCGGATTCTCGCCCTCGATGCTGCGCGAGCTCACATCATTCCCGATTGTATAGCCGGCGATCTCCGCGTGAGCATTCACCACCACGGTCAGCTCGGGCTCTGGGACGTCCCAGGTAGAATCGCCGCGCACCGCAATTGGTGAGTTCGGGGCGATGACACGGCGAGGGGTAGCCTTGAAAAAGAGTTCAGGTCGCTCGGCAGCGTAAACTTGCGCGTAAATGTCCGGCGTACCGCTCTCCTCCATGCGGGCCTCCTCCGAGCGTTTGTAGGTCACGCCTGCCGCCCATACCTCCATGTCGCCATCGATTGGTGCGAGGGGCGACGACGGTGACGTAGACAGCTCGGCGCTGCGTACAGCCTCTTCAAACCGTGAGCGCAACTCACCGGCATGGAGAAGGAGCAGATCATGCAGCTGCAGCAAAGGGTCAAAGAAAACACTGAAGGACCGATCCCCGGAACTGACTCCAAGGGCGGCCTTACCATTAGCAGACCGGTAACGGATGATTTGCATCGCATACCCCTTCTATTGTCCGGCACAAAGCGTATCAACTCAACTGCGGCCTGAGAAGGTGCCGCTAATCGGTTGCTGCCCGTTATTCTCGCTGTAGGCTTCCTCCCGGTACTTATTGAGCGCGGCCAGCACGGGCGTATCGTGTATTGAGAAGAGAATGGCCCGCTTCTCTGCCGAGCTGTTGTGATGTTCGTGCCACGCCCAACTGGGGATGACGAACACATCGCCCTGCTCCCATGCGAAGCGCATACCATTGATGACCGTCTCGCCGCTTCCCTCGAAGACGTGGTAGACAGCGCTGCCCACGTGCCGGTGGGCCTGTGTATGCACACCAGGCCGGAGCATTTGGATCCAACACGAGAATGAGGGCATGACGGAGCCTCCGGTATGAGGATTGATGTACTCCAGCGCCACATCGTCGAACGGGCTGGCATCGACCTGGGCCAGGTTATTGAACGCGCGCTCGGTGTCGGCCCACTTATAGGTAAACATCGGTGGGTAGTCAACCGATCGCTTCTCCCAGGCGGGACGCAGCTGGCCGATGCCGTATTTGAGCACTGTTTCGTTGAGCGCCGCTGTAACTTCCTGGGCCTCGCCGGGATATGGCTCGAAAAAGCTGGCATCCAGGTAATTATTCAGTGGAATGTCCAGCCCATCCATCCAGACCGCTGGCTTATCTGTCTTACTCCCGTGATCGTGCCAGAGCCAGGCGGGAGTTAGTACAAAGTCACCACGCTCCAGAAAAACCCTGTCGCCCTCCACTGTGCTCCACGAGCCACTGCCGTTGATGATAAAGCGCACTGCCTGTGCCGTGTGGCGGTGGGCGGGTGCAACCTCGTGACCATTCAACCACTGCACCGCCGCCCACAGTGTGGGCGTTGCAAATGGCTGCCCGCCGAGTCCAGGGTTGCGCAACGCAATCGCGCGCCGGTCTCCGCCGCGCTCCACCGGAACCAGCCTGCCGGAACGTTGCGCGATATCATACAAATCTGACCACTTCCATAGCCAGGCTACAGCCTTTGGCCTGGGCTGTAGCGGCATGGTCGCTTCCTCAATCTGCCATAATGGCGTGAGGAAGTTCGCTTCCATATCATCGTTCAATCTGGCTACTTCAGACTTCACTCCGGTTACTTCATGCTCAATCATCGCTTTTCTTCCTTCCTTGTGCCATACAACTACACTATATAATATATCAGCCTGTTGAGAGACTCCGAAAGGCGAATCCCCCTATCCACAAGATCAGCTCCTGATGCCCGCACTCGTGATCGAGTCCACCTGCTGCTCGGTCGGAGGACGCGCTGGTGTGTGCTTCCTGCCAGGCGCGTTCTTGCTTGCTCATCTATAGGTCAGCGTTTCAGGCCACTGCCCATGACGATGTTCATGACGCTTTCATGACAGTGCTCATGACACTTTCATGGCGCTTCCTCCTTATACTAGCACCAGAGAGGGCGAGGCGCGTCACCTGAGGAGTGGCCCGAAATCCTGCCGGGTGGGCCTTCGAGTTATGAAATGTCCTCATCATTACTTGAAGCTACTACCCTGATTTCCTTAGCAAAGGAAGGTTTGGAAAGTGTTTGATCTTATTCTGCTCACTGTACTCGTTAGTATACCTTTCGTCTTTGTCCTCACCCGCCCGCCGCGGATAATCTCTAACCAGGCAAGCTTCTTTCGCCATAGAGCACTCAGGCTGGCAGGCATCCTATTCCTCGCAGTGCTCGCGAGTTACTACATTGCCCCGGGCACGCCACTACCCCGTTCCAGCGTGCCACGGGGGAATATTCCGTCGTTGTCCTTATTGCCTACCGCGCTATCGCCCACGCCTACCGCTTTGAAAGGCACCGACTGGCCTACCTATCATCACGACAACGCCCGTACCGGGTACCTGGCAAACGAGCCTGATCCAAAACGGCTCATACCTGCCTGGACAGCGAAATTGGACCATGCAGTGTACGCGGAACCACTGGTCATTGGTGAGCGCGTCATTGTTGCCACCGAGGGAGATAGCCTCTACTCTCTCGATGCTCGTACGGGGCAGGTGCAATGGCGTACCACCATTGGGCAACCCGTTCCCCTGTCAGCGCTGAACTGTGGTGGGACTATCGATCTGATTGGGATCACCGGCACCCCCGTCTATGACCCTGTAAGCGGACTGGTCTTTGCGGTTGCTGAGGTCACCGGTCCCAGGCACCTGCTGGTGGGCGTGGATGTGAACACCGGCAAGATACGCGTACATCGCCTGGTGGACGTGCCGGCAATGGATCCACCACGGATATACCTGCAGCGTCCGGCACTGGCCCTCTCTCATGGGATGGTCTACATCGCCTTTGGTGGTATCGCCGATGACTGTGGGCAGTACCATGGGACGATAGTCGCCTCTCGGACAGATGGGAGGGAGTCTTTACTCTCCTATCAAGTCCCGACTCGGGATTCAGGTGGCATCTGGGAACCTTCGGGGCCAGCGATCGATCAGGAGGGGCAGGTCTATGTAGCGACGGGCAATGAAGACCACATCAGCGGAAACTGGGATTTAAGTAATGCCGTCCTGCGCCTCTCACCAACACTGCACCTGGAAGATAGTTTTGCTCCCGCCGAGTGGCGCGTGCAGGATACCGGCGATCAAGATCTTGGTTCAATGGGGCCAGCGCTGCTGCCAGGCGGCCTTGTCTTCATCGCTGGCAAATCCGGTTTTGGCTACCTGCTCCATGCCGGTGCTCTGGGTGGTATAGGGGGTCAGGTTGCGGTGGTGAGAGTCTGCAATGGGGTGGCGCAGGGAGGAACCGCGACAGTGGGCTCACAGATCTTTGTTCCCTGTTTCGACGGTCTGCGGAGGGTTCTGGACCCCTCAGGAACAAAGCTGGTGCTCGATTGGCAGGCTTCCGAACAAATAAAATTTCCTCCCATAGTGGGAGGACACACACTCTACAGCCTCGATTACGGTGGCATCCTCTACGCTCTCGATATCGATACCGGCCTTGTGCGTGCAAAGCTTTCGCTGGGCTTTACGGTTCCACACTTTGCCACGCCGACTCTATCCCAGGGACGCATTTTCGTGGGTACGTCTAAAGGAGTGAGCGCGGTGACTATCGCGTAAGCTTCCAGTTAGCAGCCATGCGGTGTAAAGGTTTTTATCCAGTTACAACCGTCCGTCCAATAGCCGTGGAAACTAACTGCACTTGTGGCATCAAGCTCTTGAATTGATCGAGCGTTAGTGATTGAGCACCGTCTTTCAATGCTTCGTCAGGATTAGGATGTACCTCGATCAGTAGGCCATCAGCGCCTGCAGCAACGGAAGCCAGCGACATAGCGCTCACCAGGTCGCGGTGCCCGGTCCCCTGGCTGGGATCAGCAATGATTGGCAGGTGCGAGAGTCGTTTGATCACCGGAATAGCGCTAATATCCATCGTGTTGCGCGTCATCCTCTCGAAGGTGCGTATACCGCGTTCGCACAAGATCACCCTGGGATTTCCCTGCGAGAGCACATATTCTGCTGCCAGCAGCCATTCTTCGATAGTAGCGGACATCCCACGCTTGAGTAAGATGGGTTTCTCAATGCGTCCTACCTCGTCGAGCAGCATGTAGTTTTGCATACTGCGCGTGCCGATTTGCAGGATATCGGCGTACTCACAGACCAGTTCCACGTCAGTAGGCGTCATGACCTCGGTGATGATCGCCATGCCAAACTCATCACGCGCCTTCGCGAGCAGCTTTAGCCCTTCTTCGCCCATACCACGGAAGCCATAGGGAGAGGTGGATGGTTTGAAAGCTCCGCCGCGCAGGATAACCGCCCCCTCTTTTCTAACCGCCTCAGCCGTGGTCATCAACTGCTTTTCACTTTCAACTGTACAGGGTCCCGCCATCATTACGACAGCAGTTTCGCCAATACGAACTACTCCCTCGGTTGTGCATGGCGCCCGGACCTCCACGATAGTGTTTTCAGGGTGAAATTCGCGGCTGGCTAACTTGTATGGCTTGGACACTATAACTACTTGCTCTACACACGGCAGTCCCTCCAGCGCTTCCCCGATTGCCGGGTTGACACCACCGGCTGTCGTGCGTGTACCGGAGGGGCCGACTGCGCCCAGGACGCCAATAATCGTGCGTTCGACACCTTGCGAGAGATGACCACTCAACCCGCGATCTTTCAGGAAGGTCATTACGTGTTCGATAGCTTCGTCACTACAATGCTGTTGCATTACGACAATCATGAAAATGCTCCTTTGTGTCAAAAAAAGTCTTGTGAATGGCTTTCTTTGCCAGTACACAGGCTTATCGTGACACCGTCGTCATGACTGCCTGTTTCGATTGAACAGCTATAATCCATTGTAAGAGATGGAAGCAAGAACGGCAAGCTGCTACTGCGGCTTTGTCTCGTTCTACCCCAAAGGAGGATACTTTGGCAAGATTTGCGTTCGCTTCTAGACCGAATATGGCATAAACGAACTGGTGTCCACTCTTGAAACGGAACACACCGTTTCAAGAGTGGACACCAGTCCTAAGCTCTATTCGACAAACTATAGTACATCGGGTGAGTTAGCTGGCACGTCGTTCGAGTGCAATAACAGGAATTTCGCGTGGCGTTTTCTTTTGATACCCGGCATAAGGAGGAAATACTTCCGCCGCTCTCGCGAATGCTCGTTCCCGCTCCTCGCCGGTGAGAACTCTCGCTGTGGCATCAAACTTCTCGCTACCAACCTCAACAGTAACTTCGGGGTGAGCCAGCAGGTTGTGATACCACAAAGGATGTTTTGGGCTGCCTCCTTTAGAAGCTATTGCTAATACTCGATCACCATCAGAAACATACATCAATGGTATTATTCGGCGTTGACCAGTTTTGGCTCCTGTGGTTGTCAGAAGAATTAATGGTGCCCAACCTTTTACCTTGCCTCCATTTGCACGGAATTCCTCAATAACCCCTTCATTTCGTTCCTGCCATTTATTCATATTTTGGTCCTTTCTTCAGCGTATTGGAAATTGAGAAATATGAGTATCTCTCTACTACTAGAGAACATGTCTGCTCAGGGCAAGTATTCCTAATTATCTTCAGTCTAGCATGTTGCTAGGACGTGTTAAAGCAGGCAAAGCGTGAATAGAAGTTTACTCCACGACGCGCAGGACAGTTTTACCGCGTGCGTGAGTCAGAAGGTAGGCCGGATCGATCCTAGTCAGGGCCTCTGATTGATGACCCCGCTCGCTTGACTTATCTACTACCTGGAGTATATCATTGAAGGAGGGCAGAATCAGTCCTCGTTTGAGAGGGAATGATTGAAGATTGCTGAAAGCAGAGAGGATTATCATGTACCATCCAACCAGTCGCGTCCTCACCGTGCTCGAATTGCTTCAGTCCAGGCCGTCCATCAGCGGTCCAGAGTTAGCCGCTCGCCTGGAGATGGATGTACGCACGGTGCGCCGCTACATCACGCATCTCCAGGATGTCGGCATTCCTGTCGAAGCCACCATTGGCCGGCATGGCGGGTATCGGCTCCGTCCTGGCTTTAAACTGCCCCCACTGCTCTTTACGGAAGAGGAGGCCATGGCGATCATGCTGGGTTTGCTGGCGAGCCCATGGCTGGAGATCGGACAAGCAGCGGCGGCCATTGAAGGAGCGCTGGCGAAAGTCTCGCGGGTCCTGCCCCTGCGAGCACGAGAACGTCTGCAAGCCGTTTCTTCGCATGTGGTGCTCTTTCCGCATAACCAGCAAGCGCGGCCTGATGCCTCTCTGCTGATCGATCTGAGCGGAGCGATTCACGCTTCACAGCGGATTGCAATCGACTATCGCTCGTATCAGCACGAGAGCACCCACCGCAAGGTCGAGCCGTATGGCCTGACCGGGTGGAAAGGGCACTGGTACCTGGTCGGGTACTGCTGCCTGCGTCAAGACTACCGTATGTTTCGCCTGGATCGCATCCAGCAGGTAGAGATCCTCTCGGAGACCTTTGAGAAAGCGGAGGAGTTCGATTATGAGGCCTTTGTGAGGGAGAAATCTAAGACAAGCGGCATGCAGATGGAAGTCGAGTTTCAAGCAGACTTGTCGACCGTGCAACAGAAGATTCCTGCGTTATATGGAACGCTGACGCCCACCCCAACAGGAGTGCTGCTTCAGGAGCAGTACGATGATGTGGAGGGTATGGCGCGCTATCTGATGGCGCTGAACCTGCCGTTCGTCATCCATCATCCGCCGGAATTACGTGAAGCACTGCTGCGGTTGGGTGAGCGCATGGTTCAGATCGCGACCGTTCCACTTCCTTCAGAATACCAGGAAATTCCTTAGCAGGTCTTTCCCTACCGGCGTCATAATTGATTCAGGGTGGAACTGCACCCCCTGGACCGGGTAACTGCGGTGCCGCAGGCCCATAATCAATCCGTCGTCGGTCTCAGCGGTAATCTCCAGTTCAGCCGGCAGGCTTGAGCGCTCGACAATCAGGCTATGATAACGGTTTGCTTCAAAAGGTTGAGGAAGATTGCCAAATACTCCCTCGCGCTGGTGATAGATCAATGACGTTTTACCGTGCATCGGCTGCGGCGCCCGCACAACTCGTCCTCCATATACCTGGCCAACGGCCTGGTGTCCCAGGCACACTCCCAATAAAGGGATATATGGGCCGAATGTCGCTATGACATCGCAAGACAGGCCCGCTTCGTTTGGTGTGCAAGGTCCGGGTGAAATGACGATGCGCTCGGGCTGCATCCTCCCGATCTCTTCCAGGCTCACCTGGTCATTGCGGCGTACCTGGACATCTGCTCCCAACTCTGATAGGTACTGGTACAGGTTGTAGGTGAAGCTGTCGTAGTTATCTAGTAGTAGCAGCATTGGTACCTCTTCTTTCTTCAGCCATCTTCTCGGCCTCATCTAGAGCACGCAGCAATGCCCTGGCCTTGTTCATGCTCTCCTGGTACTCCTCGACGGGATCGGAATCGGCAACGATTCCACCTCCGGCCTGAATATAGGCCCGGCCATTTTGCATGACCATGGTGCGTAGGGCGATCGCCGTATCCAGGTTCCCGGAATAGCTGAAATAGCCAACTGCTCCTGCGTACACGCCCCGCTGTTCATCCTCCAATTCGCTTATGATCTCCATGGCGCGAATTTTCGGCGCTCCTGACACCGTACCTGCCGGGAATCCAGCACGTAGCGCCTCGTACGGGCTGATATGGGGTCGCAGTCGCCCGGTGACATTAGAGACCAGGTGCATCACGTGCGAGTAGCGTTCAATTTCCATGAACTGGTTTACCTGCACGCTTCCGGGCACGCTTACTCGTCCTACATCGTTGCGGCCAAGGTCAACCAGCATCACATGCTCGGCACGCTCCTTGGGGTCATTTTGTAGCTCCTCGGCCAGCTTTTGATCACTCCGCTGGTCTGCTCCACGCCGGCGCGTACCGGCGATCGGGTGGATGGTTACATCACCATCTTCGACGCGCACCAGCAATTCCGGTGATGCACCGATGATCTGGAAATCCTCCAAATCGAGAAAGAACATGTAGGGTGAGGGATTGATCGTACGCAGCGCCCTGTAGACGGTAAAGGGTGCAGCGTTGACATGCCTGCTCAGGCGTTGCGATAACACGACCTGGAAGATATCGCCCGCGCGAATATATTCCAGCCCACTTCGCACCATCGTCTCGAATTCCGCGGGTGTGCGGTTTGAGGCAACCTGAAGTGCGGCAGTATCCTCAAGAGGCGCAGGCTCACAAGGTAATAGTGGTGCTTCCTGCTGTAATCGCCGCTGCACATCGTCGAGCACGGCAAGCGCACGCTGGTACTCTGCATCCAGGTCGGGTGCATCCAGGTGTAGGTGTGTGACAACTCTGACGCGGTGTTTGAGGTGGTCGAATACCACTACCGTTTCGGTGAAGCAGAAGACAGCGAGTGGTAATCCGAGCGCGTCCTTCTCGGGGACTGGTAGACGCTCGAAGCGTGCGACCGTCTCGTACGCCAGGTACCCTACAGCTCCCCCGTGAAAGCGTGGCAGCCCATCAGGCACAATACCCACGGGTGCAACCAGTCGATACTGGCCCAGTTCAGCCTCAATGAATTCCAGCGGGTCATGACAGGGGATCTCTTCAACACTCTGGGTAGTTGACGCCGGTGCAGTATATCCGCGTTGCATCTTGCGCAGTATCGCGTTTCCACCCCGCTGAGTCATTACCAGGTACGGGTCAACGCCAATAAATGAATAACGGGCAATGCGTTCCCCACCTTCGACACTCTCCAGCAAAAACGTATACGCCCCGCGTGCAACTTTACAGTAGGCTGAGACCGGTGTCTCCATATCGGCAAGTATGTCGCGACACAGTGGCAGTAGGGGCTTTCGGCCATCTTCAACTTTCGCCGCTTCCGCATCGCGTAATTGCCTGACTTCTTTAAATGTTGGGTAGTAGCTGATCTCAACTGGCATCGGTATACCTCCATCGAAGTATTTGAGAACAATAAAAAACGCCGCTCATCCCACACAAGGGACGAGAGGCGTAATGCTTTCGTGGTGCCACCCTGATTCAGATTATCTTTTTTTGTCTAAAGCCCAGCTTATGGGTTGAGATAAGCAGATAATCCCTCTTGCCGGATACATTCAAACGCCGGTTA
>Ga0209647_1000441_pt1 | contig 39187 bp, 36 predicted proteins | sample GraSoi_2013_60cm_FD_185827 | JGI IMG/M metagenome (GOLD analysis project Ga0209647, IMG submission 185827) | Grasslands soil microbial communities from the Angelo Coastal Reserve, California, USA - Sample 9_17_2013_60cm (SPAdes) (version 2) | ecosystem: Environmental > Terrestrial > Soil >... | reverse complement strand
CGACGATCTGCGCGAGGCCTCGCGAAATGGTGCCGAAAAAGCGGTGACCGGCATCGACGATTTCGTTCGAGGAGTACTGCGGGCCTTGCGGTTGCGGTGTCTGCGGTGATTGAGCCTGCGGAGCTTGAGGCGGCGGACTTTGGTATTGCGGCCCTGGGGGTTGGTATTGCGGCCCTGGGGGTTGTGCGGCGGGGGGATTGGTCGGCGGCGGAGGATTGGCCTGGGCCAAAAGGGTCGCGCTCGCCAAACCGAGGAGGATGAGGGTGAGAGCGACGGTCCGCGTCAGGGCGCGCATCGAATGCTCCGTGAATCGAGGCCAAGTGACACCGCTACCCACGAAGATACCTGGGCTTTGCGGCCAAACCGCAACCGAATCGCCCCATGACAGGCAAGACTATGGCCGCACGGCGGCGCCGCCAACTTTCTTCGCTGGCCGGCGCAGGGGAGGCAGTCGCTCGGCGTGCACTGGGCCGGACGACAGCGATTCATACCCTGAGGCGCGCCGCTGCTGACGGGTCGCCCCAGGCAATGAAGGCCGGAACGCGGAAGCTCTCGGCCACCCGTCCGTAGCTCAGTGGCGCGCCCGCCGCCGTGGTGACCAACCCGCCGGCGGCGGCTAGCACCGCATGGCCGGCCGCGACGTCCCACTCGCAGGTCGGCGAGAGGCGGGGATAGACGTCGGCGCTGCCCTCGGCCAGATGACAGAACTTGACCGCCGACCCGCATGCGTGCCGGTCGGCGACGGGTAACCGTGCCAGGAGCGCCTCGGTGCGGGGGTCGAGATGTGAGCGGCTGACCGCGGCGACCAAGCCTGTATCCGGCGCCCGGCGGGTCCGGATTGCATTACGCGCCTGTGCCGCGCTCGCGGGGGCGCCGGGGGAGAGGCGCAGCCGCTCGGCACCCCGGCCTTCGATCCCGCGCCACAGCAGTCCCTGCGCGGGGGCCGCGACAATGCCGAGGCGTGGACACCCGCCCCGCACGATCGCGATATTGATGGTGAATTCGTCCCGCCCGGCAACGAGCTCGCGCGTGCCGTCGAGCGGATCGACCAGAACGAAGCTGTCGGGAAGGCGGTCGGGGCATGCGCGGCCTGCCGCCTCCTCCGACACGATGCACATACCGGGAAGAAGCCTGCCAAGCGCCTCCAGTATCACGGCCTCGGCCGCCTCATCGGCTGCGGTGACCGGGGTCCGATCTGACTTGGTGCGCGGCGCAAGCGAGCCCACGCGTACCGCGAGAATGGCAGCTGCCGCGGCCGAGACGATGGTCGTGAGCTCGTCAAGCAGCCGTTCATTACCACCCGTGATGTTGTCCTGCGGTCGCACGCTGGGCGGCTCCTGCGGTCAGTTCAAGCCTTGGCAGGTCGAGCGGCTGCGGTGTATCACACCGGCCGAGCGACGCCATGGTCCTGAGTCGCGTCCAGCACCCAGTTCGACGATCCCTCCATCGGAGACGCCCGCGATGTCCGTAGCCGTTGCCCTCGATGCGCTCGATCTCGCCGCGCTCCTGTGTTCGCGCGTTTGTCACGATCTGATCAGCCCCACCGGCGCGATCGTCAACGGGCTCGAGGTGCTGGAAGAAGAAGACAGTGACGAGGAGACAAAGACCTTCGCGCTCGATCTCATCAAGAGGAGCGCGAAAACGGCGTCGGCGCGCCTGCAATTCTGTCGCCTCGCCTTCGGCTCGGCGGGGGCGCCCGGCGGTTCAATCAATCTCGGCGACGCGCAAGCCATGGCGCAGGCCTTTATCCAGGATGACAGGACTAAGCTCGCCTGGAACTTGCCGCGCGAGCTGTTGCCGAAAAACCGGGTCAAGCTGTTGCTCAACCTGTTGATCATCGCGGGCCAGACGATCCCGCGCGGGGGCACGCTGACGGTCGATGCGGTCGGAGAAGGAGAGAGCATGGGCTTCCGTATCGCTGCCTCCGGACTCAACGCCCGCATTCCGCAAGGCGTGATTGCCCTGCTGCAAGGCACTTCGGAAAACGGATCTGTCGACGCCCACGCGATTCAGCCGTTCTACGCTGGCCTCCTCGCTCGCGCGTGCGGTCTCGAAGTCAGCCTCAAGGCGGAGGGCGAGGTTATCGTCGTCGCGGCCGTTTAGTCTGCGAGCCTCAGGCTAGCCGCGAACGAGTTTGTCCTCGAACCAACTCCACATGGTGGCGCAGCCGAGCGTGAGATAATCGCGCTGGCAGTGTTGCGCGCCGCCTTCCTCGCTCGTGAATACGCGCAGCGTCTTGTCCGTCGATCCGCAGGCATCGTAGAGCGCCCGCGCGTCGGCGAGTGGAATCTGCTCATCATCCGCGCCGTGTACAACCAGGAGCGGACAGCGCATTTTCTGCACGACGCCATCGAGCTTGAACGGCTCGAGCCGCCTCAATGCATCCTCCAGCATTGCGGCGCCTAGGATCCACATGACGTGGTGGCCGAGCACCGACAGCGAAGCCTTGAATTGCGCGTCGATCCGCCGCTTCCATACCGCGTGGTAGTCCCAGATCGCCCCCCAGGCGATGCAGGCGGCAAAGCGCGGCTCGAGCGCAGCACAGCGCGGCGCGTAATAGCCGCCGAGGCTGATCGCAACCACGCCGATCTTGTTGCTGTCGACGTCGTCGCGCTTTTCCAGGAAATCGATGCAGGCGCTACCGGCCTTCTCATAATCGTGGCGCAGGACGAGGCCGCGAAAGCGGATCGCTTCACCGGTGCCCGGCCCATCCATCACCAAGACCGAGATGCCGCGCTTGATCAGGTCCGGCACGCCGGCGAGGTACTGGATCTCTTTGGTAACATCCAGGCCATCGAAGAACACGACGCACGGTGCGCGCGCCGATCGCCTGTTCTGCGCGTGAACGAAATAGCCCGGCAGGCTTTTGTCTTCGAACGGCACCTCGACGATCTCGATCTTGACCTCCCCGAGGGCGACGAATCTGTGGAAGCAATCGACCGCGACGCGATAAGCCTCGAGCGCCGCCTTGTCCTTCGGAGTGCGAAAGCGTTCGCCCATCTGATAATAGTGACACGCGCGCAGGTAGAAGGCCGCGGCGGAGATTGCATGTCCCGACGCGGCGAAGCGCTCGGCGCGGGAGCGCACCTCGTCGGCGACCGCGACACACGCGTCGAACCAGGCTTGATCGTCCTCGGCGTCCTTGCCTGTGAGCGTGCGTCCGATCTTGTGCAACTCGCCGATGTCGGCGCCGCCGTAGCTTGCGCGTCCGAGCATGTTGACGAAGGCCGCCGACCACCGGTAGTTGCCGGGAAAGTACATGAAATATTTCGGCGGCTGCTCCATTGGGGGCATCGCTGCACCTCCGCGTGGACCTCAATCCCACGCCGGGGCGCGGCCTGCCGGATCAGCGATCCTGCCGTCCGTGCGCTTGAGCGTCGCGATCCGATCCATCTCTTCCTTGGTCAGCGCGAAGTCGAACACGTCGAGGTTCTCGGCCATGCGCGCAGCGTTCGATGAGCGCGGGATCGGAACGATGTTGCCCTGCTGGATGAGCCAGCGCAGCGCGATCTGTGCGAGCGTGCGACCTTTGCGGGCGGCGATGTCGGCGAGCACCGGGTCGCGCAACAGGCGCCCACGGCCGAGCGGGCAATAGGCGGTGAAGATCAGGCCGCGCTGGCGGCACGCCTGCGTGAGCTTGGTCTGGTCGAGATGCGCGTGGTACTCCGCCTGCAGATTGACCAGCGGCTCCGGGCAGAGCCGGATTGCTTCGTCGAGCAGCGCGATATTGAAATTGGCAACGCCGATCTGGCGTGTGAGACCTTGGCGCTTCGCTTTGGCGAGCGCGCCGACAGGCTCGCTGAGCGGGATCTCCGGGTTCGGCCAATGGATCATGAGAAGGTCGACGTAATCGACTCTGAGATTCTTCAGGCTCTCCTCGACCGAGCGCGCGAAGTCGTCCGCGCGCAGATATTCGTGCGACACTTTGGTGGTCAGGAAGATCTCGCCGCGCGGCACGCCGGAGGTGCGCATGCCCTCGCCGACGCCGCGCTCGGTCCCGTATTTCCACGCCGTGTCGATGTGACGGTAGCCGAGCTTGAGCGCGGTCGCGACGATCTCGCCGCAATCGCCCAACGAGGAGGTGCCAAAGCCGATGGCCGGCATCTCGGCGCCGTGCGCGGATAAGGTGGGGATGGAGGGGGCAGCCATGGGCGTAAGGGACAGGGCAGGGAGGTGCGGCAGCGCACTCTACGGGCCGCCCGCGCAGCGTCAATCACCCCGGGCACGGCAATGCCCGGGGTGTCGAGAGTCAGTCCGTATCGAGCGCTTGTCGCGGCGGTGCCGATCAGGCGGGAATGCGCGCCGCGTCGTCGGCGGCGGGCTCGCGCAGCACATAGCCGCGGCCCCACACCGTCTCGATGTAATTCTTGCCGCTCGAGGCGTTGGCGAGTTTCTTGCGCAGCTTGCAGATGAAGACGTCGATGATCTTGAGCTCCGGCTCGTCCATGCCGCCATAGAGGTGGTTGAGGAACATCTCCTTGGTCAGCGTCGTGCCCTTGCGCAGGCTCAGGAGTTCCAGCATCTGGTACTCCTTACCAGTGAGATGCACGCGTGCGCCGTCCACTTCCACCGTCTTGGTATCGAGATTAACAACGAGATCGGCGGTCTGGATCACCGACTGGGCGTGGCCCTTGGACCGGCGCACGATGGCGTGGATCCGCGCGACGAGCTCGTCCTTGTGAAACGGCTTGGTCATGTAGTCGTCGGCGCCGAAGCCGAGACCCCGGACCTTGTCCTCGATGCCGGCAAGGCCGGTCAGGATCAGAATGGGTGTCTTCACCTTCGAGACGCGCAGCGTCCGCAGCACCTCGAACCCGGACATGTCCGGCAGGTTCAGGTCGAGCAAGATGATGTCGTAATCGTAGAGCTTGCCGAGGTCGACGCCTTCTTCGCCCAGATCGGTGGTGTAGACGTTTAAGCTCTCGGACTTCAGCATCAGCTCAATCGATTGAGCAGTGGCGCTGTCGTCCTCAATCAGCAACACGCGCATGCCAGCCCCCTTCCTCCCGCTCCGGGCTCAGGTCGGCACGCCGCAGCGGCGGCCCTCGAAAACGCCTTCGGACAAACGGACGCAAAACATTAACGGCGCGCAGTTAACAAAACCTACTTCCAACGTGCGCGTGCCCTCTGCGGGAAAGCTCGGGCGAATCGCCCTAAGATACTGCACGGGAGCGGTTTTCTTTCCAAGCGCCATCTCATGTCTGACTTTAACAGTCGGCTCTAATCGATCGGGAGAGTTCTGCCCATGCGCCTCGGGCCGACGGCGGGTCCCCTGACGTCCCACAACGATGACCTAATGATTAACGACGCGGGTAAACACGAAGTTAAGAAACGCGGTGCGATCGCGCAGTTCATTCGTCGGCTCCGCACCGCGCTGTTGCTTTTGTGGAACACCTCGCCTGCCGCAGCGGGGAGGTAAGGAAGCAGCAACGAGTCTTGGGCAAGGATATCAACGCCTTGCGCGAACTTTCGGGGCGGCGGGAAGTCATTGTCCCCGCCGCGCTTCGCGAGGCTGCAAGGGGGGCGGCGCGCATTTCGATGCGGTGGCGCCGGGGCTTCGGGGAGCATGAGTCGATGAAGTCACGCGAGACACTCATTCGCCTGAAAAAGTTTCAGGTCGACGAGCGGCGGCGTCGGGTCGCCCAGATCGAGAGCATGATCAGCGAGTTCGAGCGCATCACCAGCGATCTCGAGCGCGAGATCAAGGTCGAGCAGGATCGCTCCGGTATTCACGATCCAGGTCATTTCGCCTATCCGACCTATGCCAAGGCGGCGATCCAGCGGCGCGACAACCTAAAGCGCTCGGCCAACGACCTGAAGGTCCAGCTCGAGGACGCCAAAGCGGCCCTGAACGAGGCGTTCGAGGAGATGAAGAAGGTCGAGTTGCTCGACGAGCGCGATCAAATGCGCGAGCGGTCCGAAGAAGAAACCCGGGTCGGGCCCGAGGCGCTCGGCATGATGGGCAGCAGCGCGCGCGCGTGAGACGAACTCCTGCCGCGCGAGCGTATCGGTCCTGCCGAACTGCACGAACTCGGTGCCCTCGGGCGCTCGAAAATTCGTGTCTCGACGGACGGCAATCTCGACGGCCATAATCGGCCCTTGCGGGGGCGCTCGGCTTGATGGCCAGGAAGGATGCGGCCGTCGGGCTGACTCCTTTTCCGCCGCGGGCCGGCCGGCGCCGCGCCTACAAGCCGTGGCTGGACGCTTGTATGTTTCGTTCCAGCGAGAAGGGACGCCTGTCTCATGTCGACGGCTGTCGAAATCACATGGCTGCTTGCGGCGGTTGCCAAAGGTGACGCGGTGGCCTTCGAGCGCCTCTATGGAGCGACCTGCGCCAAACTCTACGGCGTCGTGCTGCGGATCCTGCGCCGCCACGACCTCGCCGGCGACGTCATGGGGCAAGCCTATCTGCAGATCTGGCGCGACGCTGGCGATTACGATCCGGCCCGTTCGAGTCCGCTCGCCTGGATGGTGGCGATCGCCCGCCGTTTGGCCATCGATGTCGCGCGCGGGCCGCAGCCGCCCGCGGCCGAAGGCGAGCCGGACATCGTCGAAGAGGATGAGGGCCCCGGCACCGTTCCGCGGCACGAGCTGACGGACGATCTCAAGCAGCTGCTCACCTGCATCGGACGGCTGGAACCGGACCGGCAGCGCATGCTGCTGCTCGCCTATTACGGCGCCTTCAGCCGCGAACAGCTTTCGGCCAAGCTCGATATGCCGATCGATCTGCTCAGGGCATCCCTGCGGCGAAGCCTGCTCGAGATCGAGGGGTGCTTTAAGTCATGAGCGAACTCGACCACATGGATGCGCTGGCCGCCGAATATGTGCTCGGCAGCCTCGATGTCGAGGAGCGCGCGCAGGCGCGCAATTTGCTCGAGGCGGATCCAACCTTCGCCGCCAAAGTCGAGCTGTGGGAGCGCCGGTTCGGCGAACTGCACCTGATGGTCGAGCCGGTCGAGCCGGACTCCGGCATTTGGGCGCGCATCAAGGCCAAGCTGCCCGAAGTCCAGCAAGGGATCCGGCCTCCGGAGCCGTCGATGCCGCCGTCGGTGCCGCCAGCCAGCCCCTCGCCAGCCGCGTCTGCGCCGCCAAGCCTCGACGCGATCGAAGCGGCAATATCGCAGGCGGCAACAACCCTGAGTGCAGAGGCGAGTTCGGCGGCCACGCAGGAGGCGCCGCTGGCGCTGCCATCGGAGGTGACGACTGTCTCGGAAGCGGTGCCCGCGGTGGCTTCGGAGACGGCTTCGGCGACTGGCTCGGAAGCGGTGCCCGCGCCGCCTTCAGAGACGGCTTCGGCGACTGGCTCGGAAGCGGTGTCCGTGCCGGTTTCAGAGACGGCTTCGGCGCCAATTGCCGAAGCACCGGCGGTCCCGAGTCCGGAAGCGACCAGAACGTCCGCTGTCGAGGCCGTGCCCAGTCCGCCAGTTGCACCAGCCATTGCCGCTGCTGCACCCCAGCCCACGCGAGATCAGGCGCTCGAGCGAACGACGGCGCTGGTTCGCCGGCGCCTGAGGCGCTGGCGAGCTTTTGCAATCTTGATGACGCTCGTGGTCGCGGCGATCGGCGCGCTCCTGGCAGCGTGGCGATTTGCTCCCGATCGCGTGCCGCCGAGCCTGCAGCCGCTCGAGCTGATGCGATATGTAGGGGTTGCGCTCCCTACCGGCCCCGCCCAGCGCAGGCCGGCCCCCCCGGAGTCGCGATTCGACGAATGACCGCGGCCGCGGATCGGACGCTTTCCGAGCGCGTGCCCCCCCGATGCGGGCCGCGGGCGTCGGCCGTCCTACGACCGGCGCTAAGTCGCGTGAACGTCGTCTCAGGCTTGGTATTTGAAGGACAGCGATACCCGGGTCCGAAACGCCGAAACCTTGCCGTTGTCCACCTTCATATCCATCTGCGTCACTTCCGCCACGCGCAAGTCGCGCAGCGTGCCGGCTGCCGTTTCCACTGCAGCGCGCCCCGCCTCCTCCCACGACTTCTCACTGACACCGACGACCTCTACGATCTTGTAGACCGCGTCTTTTTTCCTCGCCATGGCACCCTCCGATGTTTATGCGCGCACGCTTTCGAGCGGCCGCGCAGTGATGTTAGCAGCATCGGCGTTCCACACCCACCGCCATGAGGCCGCGCTCAAAGCTCGGCTATCTCACGGCCGAGCAGTTCGACCAGTGGGTGCGGCCGGCGGACATGACCCATCCTTGACAAAATAAATCGCGCGGCCGAGCGGCCGCGCGATGTGAACGCCCTCAAGAGCAGGGCGCGAGCTGTCGTCGCGCTAGCGTCTCGCCCCGCGCCTCCCGCCATCGAAGACGGCGCGGCAGGCGGGGCTGAGGTAGCGCCGATAATGGACCATGCATGCCCTGGTGCGGCCGATGTCCGGAAGATATGGCTGACACAGCCGCATCGCGTCCGGCTCGCAGGCCGCACGTTGCTCCGGGCTCCACTGCTGCGCAGCAGCGGGCGAAGACGCGAAGGCAAGCCCGAGGCCGATCAGCGCGGCGGCAGCCATGATCGGCCGGAGCTTCGGTAGTGCCGTGTCCATTATCGACCCTCCATGTGGTTTCTGCGCCGGTATCTACTGTTAATTCCGTGACCGTGGCAAGGAGCGCTGCTTTCAACCGGCGGCTCGGATCGGCACGCAAGTTCCCTCTCCGCGGTCTCCAACGCGATGCGCCAGCTTAGTCGCAAAGCCGAGCCAGTGACGGCAATAGAGGACAAATTACTCCCGTTATCCCGACTACATTAGATGGCGCGTGGGTCCCCTCACAGGCGCCCCGCGCTGCGGGCAACAATGATCCCCGCGGGGAATCGTACCATTCGACGCGTCGGGCATGTCACCAGCTCGGGATCTGCCGCGCACCAGCCGGGTTTGTTTTGCGGCGGCCCCAACGCCGGTTGCAATAGGCCAGTCCAGCATGATCGTCGATCTCAGCAACAAGCGAGCCATTGTCACGGGATCGACGGCCGGAATCGGCTTCGCGATTGCGTCCGGGCTTGCGGCCTCGGGTGCGACGGTGGTCATCAATGGCCGCAGCGCTGGCAGCCTCGAGGCCGCGCAAAAGCGACTCGCGGAGCTTGTGCCGGGTTCCAGGATAGATGCGATCGCCGCCGATCTTGCCGATGTCGAGGCCGTGGCGCATTTTCTGCAGCGCGCCGGGGATGCCGATATTCTCGTGAACAATCTCGGCATCTTCGAGCCCAAGACGTTCGAGGCGATCACCGACGACGATTGGTATCGGTTCTTCGACACGAATGTCATGAGCGGCATCCGCCTGTCGCGCTACCACTTGCCGAAAATGGTGCAGCGCGGATGGGGTCGTATCGTCTTCATCTCCAGCGAGTCGGCGCTCAACATCCCAGTCGAGATGATCCACTACGGAATGACCAAGACCGCGCAGCTTGCCATCGCGCGCGGGCTCGCCGAATCCGTTGCCGGCACCGGCGTGACCGTGAATTCGGTCTTGCCGGGCCCGACCCGGTCCGAAGGCGTTTCCGATTTCTTCGGAAAAATGGCAGAGGAGCAGGGCGTCTCCCAGGCGGAGATGGAGGCGCGGTTCATCGCCCAGCACCGCCCCACCTCGCTGCTGCGCCGGCTCGCGACTCCGGAGGAGGTGGCGAACATGGTCGTCTATGTCTGCTCGCCGCAAGCCTCGGCCACCACCGGCGCGGCGTTGCGCGTCGACGGCGGCGTGGTGCGGTCGATCGGATGACCACCCATTATTTTCCGTGAACCTGCGGCAGGCGCTAGCTCTCCCCGCAAGCGGCAGAGGTTCTTGAGCCCGCCGCCAGCTCAAATCAATACCGGTGGCTGATGGGCAGCTCCTCAGCCGGGAACAGCGTGATCACGCGGCAGCCCTTGTCCGTCACCACGACTTCCTCCTCGATGCGGGCGGCGGAGTAGCCGTCGGTGGCCGGGCAATAAGTCTCGAGCGCGAACACCATGCCTTCCTTGATCTCGGTCGGATGGTCGAGCGAGACCACGCGGGAGATGATCGGCCGCTCGTGCAGCGCGAGACCCAAGCCGTGGCCGAACTGCAAGCCGAAGGCCGACATCTCGTCGGGAAAACCGAACTCCGGCGCCGTCGGCCACACCTTGCAAATTTGATCGGTGGTGACCCCCGGCTTGATCAGCGCGATTGCCTTGTCGAGCCAATCGCGCGCTTTCTTATAGGCGTCGTGCTGCACCGGCGTCGCTCGCCCGACATTGAAGGTGCGGTAGTAGCAGGTCCGATAGCCCATGAACGCTTGCAGAATGTCGAAGAACGCCTGGTCGCCAGGGCGCAACATGCGATCGGTGAAATTGTGCGGGTGCGGGTTGCAGCGCTCGCCGGAGATCGCGTTGATCGCCTCCACGTCGTCCGAGCCGTGCCGGTAGAGGAACTCGTTCACTTTGGCGACGATGTCGTTCTCTCGCACACCCGGCTTGAGCTCTTCGCTGATGAGATGATAGGCGCCGTCGACCATGGCGGCCGCGCGGTTGAGGAGCGCGATCTCGTCGATGTTCTTGAGCTCGCGCGCCTCGAGCATCACCTGCTGCCCGTCCTTGATCTTGAGTCCCGCCTTCTCCAGCTCGAACATCATCGGCGGCTCGATAATGTCGACGCCGACCGGCATTTTGTGGACGCCCGCCTCCTTGAGCAGTGAGGCGATCTCCTTGGCGTGGCGCTCCATCAAACCGAACGCTGGATTGACGGTGCCGCGCAGACCGATGAGGCCGGCCTTGCAGTTCTCCGGCTTCAGCCAAGGTGTATAGAGCTTGTGGTGCACGGCGGCCGAACCAAAGTCCCACAAGATCGGTTCCTGGTCGCGCGCGAGCAGCGCCCAACGGCAGAGCTTGTCGCGCTCCCACTCGCCGATCTTCGTCGAGGTCACGTAGCGGATATTGTTGACGTCGAAGACGAGCAGCGCGCCGAGCTCGGATTTGTCCAGCGCCTGCTTGACCCGGCTCAGGCGGTAGCGGTGCAGCCGGCGGTAATCGACCCGCTCTTCGAAATCGACTCCCATCGTGCCGAGCGCCGGCAACGCCCGGCCCCAGTTGTAACGCGGATTGATATCGTCGGCGCTGATCTTGCGGACCGTCTCGTCCATGGGAGCCTCTCCTGCACGTTTTGTCTTTCGCGGCGGCGCCCCTGACGCCGCGGTGCCGCGATTATAGCAAGCTTTTCGTTGCGGCCGTCACCGGCGGCTTGCATAATTCGCTCAAAGAAGAAGCCGTTCACCGCCGCGGGAGGAAACGCCCCATGCTCGATGCCGCCGCGAAACCTACGCCGCGCCTCGATGCACGCGCGGCCGCCGAGGCGATCCCGCGCAGCTACAACTTCGCCGCCGATATCATCGAGCGCAATCTCGAAGCCGGGCGTGCCGACAAGCCCGCCTTCATCGATCCGCGCGGAACTTGGACCTATGGTCAGCTCGCCCAGCGCGTCGACCGCTTCGGCCACGCGTTGCGTTCGCTTGGAATCCGGCGCGAGGAGCGCATCTTGCTCGCACTCTTCGACACGATCGACTGGCCCACCGCGTTCCTCGGCGCGATCAAGGCGGGCGTTGTGCCCATTCCGGTCAATACGTTGATGAACGAGGACGATTACCGCTTCATGCTCGCCGACAGCCGCGCGAAGGCCCTCGTCGTATCGGAAGCGCTGTTACCGAAATTTGCCAACCTGATCGGATCCAGCGCGGATCTGATGCACGTCGTCGTCTCGGGCGAAAAGGGGGGCGAACATCGCCGTCTCGAAGATTTGCTCGCGAGCGCCGAGCGCGAAGCCTATACCGCGCCGACCATACGCGACGACATGTGCTTTTGGCTCTATACCTCGGGCTCGACCGGCAGGCCCAAAGGCGCGGTGCACGTACACGCCAATCTGCGCCTCACCGCCGATCTCTACGGCGCTGGCGTGCTCGGCCTCGATGAACGCGACGTCTGCTATTCGGTGGCGAAGCTGTTTTTCGCCTATGGCCTCGGCAACGCGCTGACATTTCCAATGGCGGTCGGCGCGACAACCATCCTCTCGCCCGACCGTCCGACACCCGAGGGAGTTGCCGCGATCCTACGCCGGCACCCGGTGAGCGCGTTCTATGCGGTGCCGACCTTCTACGCCGCCTTCCTCGCCAGTCCGGCCGCGCCCAAGCGCGCGGATTTGAAGTTGCGATGCTGCGTGTCCGCGGGTGAGGCCTTGCCGCCCGACGTCGGCCGGCGCTGGAAGGAGCGTTATGGGCTCGACGTGCTCGATGGCATCGGCTCGACCGAGATGCTCCACATCTTTCTTTCGAACTATCCCGGCGACGTGAAATACGGCAGCACCGGCAAGCCGGTGCCAGGCTACGACATCCGCCTTGTCGACGACGAGGGCAACGTGATCGCGCGCAAAGGTGAAATGGGCGAGCTGCAGGTGCGCGGACCGACCAGCGCGATCATGTATTGGAACGACCGCGAGAGGTCGCGCGAGACTTTTCTCGGTGAATGGACGCGGTCGGGTGACAAGTATCTGCAAGACGAGGACGGCTACTACGTTTATTGCGGCCGCCGCGACGACATGCTCAAGGTCGGCGGCATTTATGTCTCGCCGTTCGAGGTCGAAGGCGCGCTCTGCACGCATCCCGAGGTGCTCGAGGCCGCGGTGGTCGCCTGGGCGGACGACGATGAACTGATCAAGCCAAAAGCTTTCGTGGTTCTCAAGTCGCCCGAGAAGAGCTGCCAAGAGCTGGCGCGGGCCCTGCAGGACCACGTCAAGACGGCGCTCGCGCCTTACAAATATCCGCGCTGGATCGAATTTCGCACCGAGCTTCCGAAGACGGCGACCGGCAAGATTCAGCGCTTCAAGCTGCGCGCCGAGCGGACCATCATCCGATAACCCGCCGGGTGCCACCGCGCGCGATGAAAGCGCGCGGCGCGACGAGCCTGCGCGGTGCGGATTGACGGCGCGGCCGAGCTGCACTATAGTGCATGAATTATAATGCCTGTGATTGGTAAGGTTGTGGCGGTAAGCAAGGCGAGAGTGAAGGTGAAAAAGCCTGCGGCCGCGCCGCTGCGCGATGATTATCGCGCATTCGCCGCTGCGATCGGTCGCCTGTTGCGCCTCTCGCGCGCCAAGCGCGGCATGACGCGCCGCCAGCTCGCCCAGGCCTCCGGCGCCTCCGAGCGCTATCTCGCGCAGATCGAAGGCGGGCAGGGCAATCCGTCGGTCGTCATCCTCGAGTCGATCGCGCGCGCGCTCGACATTCCGATCATCGAATTACTCCCGCGCAGCAACGGGCGCACCGCGGCGATGGCCGAGATTCTCGATGGTCTCGCCCGCGTGCCGGTTGCAGAACTTCCCGCGCTTGCCGAACTGATCGAGCGGCGCGCCGCGCAGCACATGCAGGTCGAGCGCGGGCGCCGGATCGCACTCATTGGGTTGCGCGGCGCCGGCAAATCGACGCTGGGCCGCCGTCTTGCGGATGCGCTCGGCTGCCCGTTTATCGAGCTCGACCGGCTCATCGAGCAGGACTATGGCGCGCGCATTCCCGATCTGATCGAAATGGGAGGACTTGCAACCTTCCGCCGCTACGAGCGCACATGCCTCGAGCGCGTGATTGACGAGCACGAGGCGGCCGTGATCGCCACCGCAGGCGGGATCGTGTCGAATGCCGAAAGCTATGCGCTGCTCCTGCGGCGCACGCACACGGTGTGGATGAGAGCGCGGCCGGAGGAACATATGCGCCGCGTGATGGCGCAGGGCGATTTTCGCCCCATGGCGCACAATCGCGAGGCCATGGCCGATCTCGTGGCCATCCTCGACGCGCGGCGGAGCGATTATGCGCGCGCGCAGGCCGAGCTCGACACCTCCGACGACACGGTGGAGCAGAGCTTGGCGAAACTCGCGGAAATCGTCACGAATTTTACGGCCGGAGGTGAGCAGTGATCGTTTGCTCGGCGAAGCCGCGCGCGCTTTACCTCTTCCCGCAAGCGGGCAGAGGGATTCAGGCCGCGACCTGTGGGCCACGGCAACAGGAGCGGTTATGACGCTCGCCGACCAAGGCTTTCTCGAGCTGGGCCAGATGCGGCTCGAATACCGCATGATTGGACCGCGCCCCGACGCTGCGCCGACGCTCATATTGCTGCACGAGGGGCTCGGCTGTGTTGCAGGCTGGGGCAGCTTTGCGCAGGAGCTTGCCGCAGCGACCGGCAGCGGCGTGTTCGTCTACTCCCGCGCCGGGTACGGCAGCTCCTCGCCGGTGACATTGCCGCGCCCGGTCTCGTTCATGCGCGAGGAGGCGCTGGATGTGCTTGCCCGCGTGCTCGACGCGATCGGTTTCCGCCGCGGGCTTCTCGTCGGGCACAGCGATGGAGCCTCGATTGCCGCGATCTATGCCGGCAGCGTGCAGGATCACCGCGTGCGAGGGCTCGTGCTGATGGCGCCGCACTTTTTCACCGAGGAGATGGGGATTGCCGAAATCGAGCGCACCAAGACGGCTTTCGAGACCGGGCCGCTGCGCGCCAAGTTGGCGCGCTGGCATGCCGATCCCGATAACGCGTTCCACGCTTGGTGCGGGCCGTGGCTCAATCCCGAATTCCGCAAATGGGAGCTCGGCGATGAGCTCGCCCACATCCGGGTTCCGATCCTGATCGTGCAGGGCGAAGACGATCAATACGGCACGCTGCGCCAGATCGAGATGGCGCAGGAGGAGTGCTACTGCCCGATCGAGGTCGCGCTGTTTGCGGACACGCGGCACGCCCCTCACCGCGAAGCGCCCGAGGCGACGTTGCGCGCGACCTCGCAGTTCATCAATCGGCTGCTGCGCGAGCATCACGAGGCAGACATGAGCGCCGAAAACCGCGCCATCGCGATGTCGGCTGTTGCAACCCGCCGCAGTCGCAATCGCCGGACTTCGGCTTCCTGAGCCACGTTGCGAGGACATCCATGGCCGAGGCAGAACGCAAATTGAACAACGGCAAGAGCCGCATCGATTTCCAGACCGACCCGTCCAAATACCGGCATTGGAAACTCGCCGACGACGGCGAAGTCGCGACCTTGCTGATGGATGTGGACGAGAAGGGCGCCTTGTTCGAGGGCTATGAGCTCAAGCTCAATTCCTACGATCTCGGCGTCGACATCGAGCTGGCGGATGCGATCGAGCGGCTGCGTTTCGAGCACCCGCAAGTGAAGGTCATCCTGCTGCGCTCGGGCAAGCCACGCGTGTTCTGCGCTGGCGCCAATATCCGCATGCTCGCCGGGGCCACGCATGCGCACAAGGTCAACTTCTGCAAGTTCACCAACGAGACGCGCAACGGCATGGAGGATGCCAGCGAGGTCTCCGGCCTGTCCACGATTTGCGTGATCAACGGCACCGCCGCGGGCGGCGGCTATGAGCTCGCGCTCGCCGCCGACCATATCATGCTGGTCGACGACGGCAGTTCCGCAGTCTCGCTGCCTGAGCTGCCGCTGCTCGCCGTGTTACCCGGCACTGGGGGTCTCACTCGCGTGACCGACAAACGCAAGGTCCGCCGTGACCGCGCCGATGTGTTTTGCACTACCGAGGAGGGCATCAAAGGCAAGCGCGCCGTGGATTGGCGCCTCGTCGATGAAGTGGTGCCTGCCTCACGGCTCGAAGAGGCGGTGACAAAACGGGCGCGCGAATTCGCGGCGAAATCGCCACGTCCGGCTGCCGCCAAGGGCATTGCCCTCACGTCGCTCAAGCGCGAGCGCTCCGCGGACGCGGTCGAGTACAGCACGCTATCCGTCGAACTTGAGCGGGCCTCGCGCCGCGCGACCATCACGTTGCGCGGCCCAGAGGCGCCGCCGCCGGCATCCGCCGAGGCCATGGTCGAAGCGGGCGCGCAATTCTGGCCGCTGCGTCTCGCGCGCGAGCTCGACGATGCCATTCTCGACATCCGCGCCAACGAGTTCGAGGTCGCCGCAATCATCTTCAAATCGTCGGGCGATCCGGCGCAGGTGCTCGCCTATGAGGAGTTTCTCCAAGCCAACGCGAAGCATTGGCTCGCCCGCGAGATCCGAGCGTTTTGGAAGCGGGTGCTCAAACGGGTCGATCTGACCTCGCGTTCTCTCGTCGCGCTGGTCGAGCCGGGTTCCTGCTTTGCCGGTACGCTTGCCGAGCTCGTCTTCGCGAGCGACCGCTCCTACATGCTGATCGGCCAACGCGACGGCGACAACAAGCCGCCCGCGAGCCTGGCGCTTGCCGCGGTCAATTTCGGCGCCTACCCCATGTCGAATGGACTCTCGCGCCTCGCGAGCCGCTTCCTTGCCGATGCCGGCGCGCTTGAGAAGGCCAAGCGCGCCATCGGCGAGAGGCTCGATGCGGAGACGGCGGAAAGCCTGGGTCTCGTCACCTTCGCGCTCGATGACATCGACTGGGAGGATGAGATCCGCGTGTTTCTGGAGGAGCGGGCGAGCTTTTCGCCCGATGCGCTCACCGGGCTCGAAGCCAATCTGCGCTTCGGCGGCCCCGAAACGATGGAATCGAAAATCTTCGCGCGCCTCACCGCCTGGCAGAACTGGATTTTCCAGCGCCCGAACGCCGTCGGGGAGGAGGGCGCGCTCAAGCGCTACGGCACCGGACAGAAACCTGCATTCGACACGCGCAGAGTTTGAGGAGGCAGGCATGAGCGATATCGTCAACGTCGACTACTCGACCCAAATCCCGAACAACGTCAACCTCACCGACGATCGGCAAGTGCTGCGCGCGCTCGAGCGCTGGCATCCCGGCTACATCGACTGGTGGAAGACCATGGGGCCGGAAGGCTTCCAGGAGGCGCTCGTCTATCTGCGCACCGCGGTTTCCGTCGACCCCAAGGGCTGGGCCAAGTTCGATTACGTCAAGATGCCGCAGTACCGCTGGGGCATCTTGTTGGCGCCTCAGGAAGAGGGCCGCAAGATTCCCTTCGGCCAGCATTATGGCGAGCCGGCCTGGCAGGAGGTGCCGGGCGAATATCGCGCCATGCTGCGGCGCCTTGTCGTCATCCAGGGCGACACCGAGCCCGCTTCGGTCGAGCAGCAGCGCCATCTCGGCAAGACCGCGCCTTCGCTCTACGACATGCGCAACGTTTTTCAGGTCAATGTCGAGGAAGGCCGGCATCTGTGGGCCATGGTCTACATCCTGCAGAAATATTTCGGCCGCGACGGCCGTGAGGAGGCCGAGCAGTTGCTGCAGCGCCGTTCCGGCGACCTCGACAAGCCGCGCATGCTTGGCGCCTTCAACGAGGCGACGCCGGATTGGCTCTCGTTCCACATGTTCACCTTCTTCACCGACCGCGACGGCAAGATGCAGCTCGAAAGCCTCGCGCAATCCGGCTTCGATCCGCTCTCGCGCACCTGTCGCTTCATGCTCACCGAGGAAGCGCATCACATGTTCGTCGGCGAGACAGGTATCGGCCGCACGATCCAGCGCACCTGCGAGGCGATGAAGGCGGCCGGCATCGAAGACCCCTCCGGGATCACCAAGGTCCGTGACCTCGGCGTCATCGATCTTCCGACCATCCAGAAGAAGCTCAATCTGCATTATTCGTTGTCGCTCGACTTGTTCGGGTCCGAGGTCTCCACCAACGCGGCGAATGCGTTTAACGCCAGCCTCAAGGGCCGTTTCCAGGAGACGAAGATCGAGGACGACCACAAGCTCGAGAACTCGACCTATCCGGTGCTCAAGCTCGTCGACGGCGAGATCAAGCGCGTGGACGAGCCGGCGCTCACCGCCATCAACATGCGGCTGCGCGACGACTACACCGCCGACTGCCAGCGCGGCCTCGACCGCTGGAACAAGATCATCGATCGCGTCGGCGTGAACTTCCGGTTCCAGCTGCCGCATGTGGCATTTCATCGGCAGATCGGCGAGTTCAAGGACGTCAAGGCATCCCCGAGCGGGGAGCTGCTCGACGGATCAAACTGGAACAATCACAAGGACAAATGGCTGCCGTCGAAGGACGACGGCGATTTCATCCAGAGCCTGATGCGTCAGGTGGTCGAGCCGGGTAACTTCGCAAGCTGGATCGCGCCGCCGCGCGTCGGCATCGACAACAAGCCGGGCGATTTCGAATACGTGAAGCTCGCGGCTTGATGGCGGCCGCGTCGGCAACGCATCATTCCGCTGCGCTTCATGCTGCGCTGCGCCCGGACCTGGTCCGTATTTCACCGCGCGGCTGAGGGCGGACGATCGCGGCTGCCGGGCGGGCGATCCGGCGATCTCGTTCCGCCGGCGCCGGTCGTTTCGGACCAAGCGGGCTTCGCGATGCACGTCCCGCTCACCGAGCGGCCGCCGAGGATTTGCTGGCACTGCTCGAGGCTGTCATAGGTGCAGTTCATCGAGCCCGTTGGGCTCTGCAGGCAGAACGGCTACTTTTCTAATTGAGCGATCGTCTGATGCGGGGCGGCGATCAGCGCCGCGGCGCCGAGAATCGACAAAAGCGTCCGAGCGTGCATGAGGAGTTCCTCTCTGCGCTGCAAACGATGCTTGCGGTAGATTGTTCCGTCGATCGCGCTACGCGGCGACTGGCACGGCGCGGGCGGGAGCTACCGAGCGCCGGACGTTGCGCGCGACACGCGCGCTTGGATTACTCCGCCGCCTCGCCGCGCAGCACGCCGTCCCACCAGGGACAGACGCCTGGCGCGAGCTTGTGATTGCCCTCGATCACGTTGACCGGCTTGCGCAGGCCGCTCGCGGCCGCCTCGATGCGGATCGCGCGCGCCTCGGCACGCTTTTCCGGCGGCAGCCACAGCCGGTCGTGGCCCCACATGCTGGGTCCCCAGGTGACCTCTTGCGGCTGCCAATTCTCGACGTCGATCACGCGCCCGCCCCAGCCGTACTCCACCATGAACCCTGACGGGGAGTTGGAGTAGAACGAGGTGACCTCGTCGTTGATATGTCGGCCGAGCGTCACGCCGATACGGCCTTCCTCGCCCAGCGCGAGGTCGTAGCATTGCCCGACGTCGTCGAGGCTGTAGAGCTCCACCATCAAATGGTGCGTGGCGCTGCGCCCCGTCTCGATGAAGGCGATCGAGTGATGGCGCGGATTGGCGTGGAAGAAATAGGCGTTGAACGGCCGCACCATGTAATCGGAGAGGCGGAACCCGAGCACGTCGCGGTAGAACGGCACCGCGTCATCGATGTGTTTGACGTGCAGCACGGCATGACCCATGCCGAGCGGCCCGGTGCGGAAACCCGAGATCGACCGTCCCGGCTTGAACGGCTCGCTCGTCGTCTCGGCGCCATGGAAGATTTCGAGCCGATTGCCTACGGGATCGGCGAGCACGATGAGGTCCTTGACGCGGCGCTCGTCCGCAAGCGCGCGCGAGCCGCGCGCCACCTCGACCCCGGCTTTTTCTAGTCTTGCAGCAAAACTATTGAGCGCGGCGGCGTCCGCGACTTCCCAGCCGAAGAAGGCCACCCCCTCGCCACCGTCTTCGCTCACGACGACGCGCTGCTTGCGATCATCCATCCGCAGCGCGAGGGTCTTGCCGGTTCGCTCGAGGAGCTGCATCCCTAAAAACCGGGTGCCGAAGTTCGTCCAGTCCTCGAGGGATTTGGCGCGGATGCCGACATAGCCGAGACCTTGAATGTCCATGGACGGCCTCCGTCAGGATTCAATCCTGCAAGGGAATATGGGCCTCGGCGACGATCTTGGCAAATTTCGCAAGGTCGGCCTTGAACCGCTGCTCGAATTCCGCGGGCGTGCTGGCGACCGCCTCGTTGCCGGTGACGTGCAACCGCTCGAGCACATCGGGCGCGGACAGCGCGGCCTTGGCGCCATGCTGGATCGCATTCACGATGTCGTGCGGCGTATTGGCCGGTACGAACCATCCTTGCCAGCTTGACGATTCGAAACCTGCGAGCCCGCTGTCGGCGATGGTGGGCACATCGGGCAGCGCCGCCGAACGTTTGGCGCCGGCGACTGCCAGCGCGCGTAAGGTCCCGCCCGTCACGTGCGGCAGCGTCGTCGCCATCGGCGCAACCGCCACCTGGATCTCGCCGGTGATGAGGGCTGGGAAAATTCCCGCGTCGCCTTTGTAGGGAACCGCCTGGATGTCGATTCCGGCCGCGGTCTTGAACATCTCCATGGTCAGGTGCAGCGGGTTGCCGGCGCCAGTCATGCCGTAGTTGAGCGTGCCAGGCTTCGCCTTCGCCAGCGCGATCAACTCAGGGACCGAGCCCGCCGGCAGTTTTGGGCTTGCCACCAGCACGAGCTGGGAGGCGACGAGTTGCGTCACCGGGACGAAGTCGCGCACCACATCGAACGGCAGCGAGCGATAGATGGCGGGGCTGATCGCCTGGCCATTCGTGTTCTGCAGGACGGTGTAGCCGTCGGGCGGCGACTTCGCGACCGCGTCGGCCGCGATATTGCCGCCCGCGCCCGGGCGGTTCTCCACGATGACGGGCTGGCCCAAAGATTCGGAAAGCTTGGCGCCGAGCATGCGCGCGAGCGCGTCCACCGCGCCGCCAGCGACGAAGGGGACGATGATGCGGATCGGCTTGCTCGGATAGGTCTGCGCGACGGCGCCGCCCCCGTTCAGCGTGAAGGCCGCGAGCGCGAACGCGAAGAACAGCCGTGTGATCGTTCGGAACATTCCGTTTGAAGTGCATTCAGCGAGCGGCGGCCCGAGTCCGGCCACGGCGTCGTCACTCCGCCGCGGCCCGCGCCGGGCTTGCTTGCTCGGCAATGAGATAATCGATGGCGGCTTGCACGCCGCCTTTTTTGTGCGGGATGCCGGCGAGCGCCAGCGCCATTTCGGTGATCGCCAGCGCGCCTGCGATCATGCCCTCGTTGACGTCGCCGAGATGGCCGATGCGGAAGTACTTGCCGGCGTAGCGGCCGAAGCTCGAGCCATAGGAGATATTGAAAGTGTCGAGCGCGAAATGGCGAAACGCGTCGGCATCGTGGCCGTCCGGCAGCAGCACCGCGGTGACGGTGGGCGAATAATATTTGGCCTCGCGGCACATGATCTCGAGCCCCCATGCGCGCACCGCGCGGCGCGTCGCCTCCGCGAGACGATGATGGCGCGCGAACACGTTCTCGAGGCCCTCCTCGTGTAGCATGGCGATGCTCTCGGAAAGCCCGTGCAGCATCTGCGTCGCCGGCGTGTACGGAAAGAAGCCGATCTTGTTCATGGCGAGCATGTCGTCCCAGGCCCAGAACGACTTCGTCAGCTGCGAGTTTTTCGCCGCCGCGAACGCCTTCTCGCTCACGGCGTTGAATGACATGCCGGGCGGCAGCATCAGCCCCTTCTGCGCGCCGCCGACCGTGACGTCGACGCCCCACTCATCGTGCCGGTAATCGGTCGAGGCGAGCGAGGAGATCGTATCGACGAAAAACAAGGCGGGATGCCCGGCGGCGTCGATCGCCTTGCGAATCTCCGCAATCGGCGACAGGCATCCGGTCGAGGTCTCGTTGTGCAGCACGCAAACTGCTTTGATCTCCTTGTTCCTGTCCTTGCGCAGATGGTCCTCGATCGCCGCGGGGTCGGCGCCGATGCGCCAGTCTGTCTTGATGAACTCCGGGCGCAGTCCGAGTTTTTCCGCCATGCTCTTCCACAGCGTGGCAAACTGCCCGGTTTCCACCATCAGCACGCGGTCGCCGGGCGAGAGCGTGTTGACGAGCGCGGCTTCCCATGCGCCGGTGCCGGTGGCGGTGTAGATCACGACCGGATTGGTGGTCTTGAAGATGGTCTTGACGCCTTCGAGACAGTTTTTGGCGAGCTTGGCGAATTCCGGCCCGCGGTGGTCGATGATCGGCGTGTCCATGGCCCGCAGCACGCGGTCGGGCAGCGGCGTTGGCCCCGGAATGTGAAGGAAGTGGCGGCCCACGGGGCGGGAAGAATTCTTCGACATCGGTCGATCCTTTGCAGGCGCGGTTTTTCGGGCGCAACGGACCCCGGGCCGCAGCTTGCCGCCATCAAGGACGAATGCGAGAGTCAGTCAAGCCTCTTGCGGCGCGGGAGTTGATCTGCGGCGGAGAGTAAGTGGAATGGCCCAAACTATCGTGCCGGGGCTCGAGCGGCGGCTCAAGGCGCATCTCCTGGGTGAGGTCGAGTTCGACGCGTTCACGCGCGGCCGCTATGCGACCGACGCCTCGCACTACCAGATCATGCCGATCGGCGTCGTCGCGCCGCGTTCGACCAAGGAAGCCGAGCACGCGATGGCGATTGCGCGCGAGGAGGGCGTGAGCGTGCTCGCGCGCGGCGCCGGAACCTCGCAAGCCGGGCAGGCAGTCAATTCCTCGCTCATCCTCGACTGCTCGAAATATCTCGACCACCTGATCGAGCTCGATGTGCCCGGCCGGCGCTGCGTGGTCGAGCCCGGCATCGTTCTCGATGAGCTCAACCGCCGGCTCAAGCCGCATGGGCTGTGGTTTCCCGTCGACATCTCGACCTCCTCGCGCGCCACCGTCGGCGGCATGGTGGGCAACAATTCCTGCGGCGCGCGCTCGCTGCGCTACGGCAACACGCGCGAGAACGTGCTGTCGATCGACGCGGTGCTCGCCGACGGAGCGCTGGCGCATTTCGGCCCGGTTGCGCCTGATCTCTCCGACCTTGCGCCCGCTTCGCCGCTCTTGCCGCTCGCGTGCGATCTCCTTGTGCTCGCTTCGAGCGAGGCCGACGAGATCGAGACGCGCTTCCCCAAGGTGCAGCGGCGGGTCGGTGGCTACAACCTCGACTCGCTCCTGCCCGGCCGCAACGAGCTCAATCTCGCGCATATCCTCGTCGGCTCCGAGGGCACGCTCGCGTTCTCCACCCGCATCGAGCTGAAACTTGCGCCCTTGCTCGGCGCCCGCGCGATTGGCGCCTGCCACTTTGGCAGTTTCGTTCAAGCCATGGAGGCCGCGCAGCACATCGTCAAGCTCGCCCCGATCGCGGTCGAGCTCATCGACCGCACCATGCTCGGTCTCGCCCGCGACATCGCGATGTTCCGGCCGACCATCGAGACAGTTGTGCGCGGCGACCCCGAAGCCATCCTTTTCGTGGAATTTGCCGAGGACGACCAGTACCACAACCTGCGCCGCCTCATGCAGCTCAAGGACGTAATCGGCGCTCTCGGGCTGGGCTGGGACAAGCTAGGCGCCAAATGGGGCGGCGTCGTCGAGATTTTCGATCCGAAGCTGCAGGCCGCCATCGGCGAAACCCGCACCGCCGGTCTCAACATCATGATGTCGATGAAGGAGGAGGGGAAACCCGTTTCCTTCGTCGAGGACTGCGCGGTGCCGCTCGAGCATCTCGCCGAATACACCTCCAAGCTCACCGACATTTTCGCCAAGCACGGCACCCGCGGCACTTGGTATGCGCATGCCTCGGTCGGGTGCCTGCATGTGCGGCCGGTGCTCAATCTGCGTCTCGAGCGCGACGTCGAAGCGATGCGTGCCATCGCCGAGGAGGCCTTCGACTTGGTGCTCGCCTACAAGGGCTCGCATTCAGGCGAGCACGGCGACGGCATCGTGCGTTCGCAGTTCCATGAAAAGATGTTCGGGGCGCGTCTCTCGCGCGCCTTCGAACAGGTCAAGGATCGGTTCGACCCCAAGGGTTTTTACAATCCCGGCAAGATCGTGCGGGCGCCGAAATTCGACGATCGCACCCTGTTCCGCTACGGGCCCGACTACCGGGCGGAGGATATCCGCACGCATCTCGATTGGTCCGTCTATCCCGGCGCCGGCGGCGGTTTCCAGGGCGCGGTCGAGATGTGCAACAACAACGGCGCGTGCCGTACGTTCACCGGCGGCGTCATGTGCCCGAGCTATCGCGTCACCCGCGACGAGCGCGATGTCACGCGCGGGCGCGCCAACACGCTGCGGCTTGCCATCACCGGCCAGCTCGGAGCGGACGCGCTGACCTCGGAGGAGATGGCGGAGACGCTCAAGCTGTGCGTCTCCTGCAAGGCTTGCCGGCGCGAATGTCCGACCGGCGTCGACATGGCGCGCATGAAAATCGAGGCGCAAGCGGCGCGCGTAGCCAAACGCGGGCTCTCGCTGCGCGACCGGTTGATCGGATACTTGCCCCGCTACGCTCCGCTCGCGGCCAAATGGCCCAAGCTCGCCAACATGCGCAACGGCGTGCCGCGCCTGCGGCAATTGTCGGAGCGATATGCCGGGCTGAGCGCGCGGCGGGACTTGCCGCGCTGGCGTGCCGATGCATGGCGCGAGCCGCCCCGTGATGGCGATGCGCAGTCGCGGCCCGTCGTGTTGTTTGCCGATACCTTCAACCGCTACTTCGAGCCGGAGAATATCGAGGCCGCGCTCGCCGTGCTCGCCGCCGCCGGCTATGGCGTGCAGCTGCCCAAACCTGCCGATGGCGAGCGGCCGCTCTGCTGCGGGCGCACGTTCCTCGCGGTCGGCCTCATCGAGGAGGCGCGGCGCGAGGCGCAGCGTTGCATCGCCGCGCTTGCGCCGCTCCTCGAGCGCGGGATTCCTTTCATCGGGCTCGAGCCGAGCTGCATTCTCGGCTTCCGCGATGAGATTCCGGCGCTCGTGAAGGGCGAAGATGCGCGCCGCTTGGCGGCACACGCGCTCCTATTCGAGGAGTTTCTTGCCCGCGAGGCGAAGGCCGGCGCGCTGAAACTTCCGCTCAAGCCCGTGGCGAAACGGGCGTTATTGCACGGCCACTGTCACCAGAAATCCTTCGCTGCCATGGGCGCGGTCGAGAACGTGCTGCGCCTGGTGCCCGATTTGGCGGTCGACACGGTCGATTCGAGCTGCTGCGGCATGGCGGGCGCCTTCGGCTACGGCGCCGATACGATCGACGTGTCGCTCAAGATGGCGGAGCTCTCGCTCCTTCCTGCCGTGCGCAAAGCCGACGCCGACACGCTCATCTGCGCCGACGGCGTCTCATGCCGCCATCAGATCAAGGATGGCAGCGGGCGCGAGGCGCTCCACGTCGCGCGCGTGCTGGCGATGGGCCTCGATGCCCGATGACCTGAAGTGGAGTGATGCCGCGCGCTCGATGTGCTCCCTCCCCTGCAAGCGGGGGAGGGGACGGTGTGGCACGGGCAATGATTGTAACCTTCAAATTATCTGCGTCAGGATCGCCAAGCCCGTGAGCGCGACGAGCGCGCCGCCGAGCCGGTAAGCCGCGCGGCCGTCGGCGATGCGGCCGATCGCGCAGCCGAGCCCAATGCCGGCGATGTGGAGCAGCGCGGTCGCCAGCATGAATCCCGCGGCGTAGGCGCCGGCGGCGGCATCGAGCGCCATCTCGGTGCCGTGCGCATGGCCGTGGAAGATCGCGAACAAGCCCACGAGGCCGATGGCGATCGCAAGCGGGGCCTCGCAGGCGAAAGCCACCATGCCGCCGAGCACGATCACCGAGACGGCGATGGCAAGTTCGACGGACGGCAGCGGGATGCGAGCCATGCCAAGCGCGGCGCCCGCGGCCATGACGAGGACGAAGGTCGCAGGCACGAGGACGAGCGCGCGGCCGCCGAGCTGCCAGGCCAAGATGCCGACCGTCACCATCGCGAGAACGTGATCGAGCCCGCCGAACGGATGCGCGAAGCCCCAGACGAAACCGTGCGCATCAGGAGCGCCGGTATGAGCGAAGGCAGCCGCGGGAATGAGCGTGAGGGCGGCGGTTATCAGGCCAGTGCGCATGGTTGTCCCCTTATCGGCGAGCAAGATCGCTGCTGCAAAATCGCACATCGGGGGCGTGCTCGACAAGGGCGCGCCGCTCATGGTCGTCATGGCCGGGCTTGTCCCGGCCATCCACGTCGTCGCAAGCGGTAACAAGACGTGGATGCCCGCGCCAAGCGCGGGCATGACGAAGGAGAGACAATGGCTCACGGCCGGATCGACGCGGGGGTGGATGGGGGCGCACGCGCCGATCGCAACTGTTTTGCTCCGGAGCGAAACCTCCGGCGGAATAGACGGCTTTATTCCCACTGCGGCGCTTGCCGCCGCTCGTCCGGTTCGTCGCGGCAGGCGACCAACGGGTTCAAAGGCTGCAACGGCGTGTGGACTGAGATAGAGCCCCCGGTGCGGGCGCATGCCGAAGCTGATATCGTCTTAAGTCTCCACGATGCCCGCCCGTCTTGCCCACGCGCCAGTAGCCGAGATCCGCGTTCGCAAGGCCGAGCGCGCCGACCTCGACGTCTTGACCGATCTCGAGCAGCGCGTGTTCGCGACCGACCGGCTCTCGCGCCGCAGCTTGCGCCGCTTTCTCAATTCGCCGACCGCAGAGGTGATCGTGGCCGAGGACGCCGGCCGGCTCGCCGGCACCGCCATCGTGCTGTTCCGGCCGCGCTCGCTCATCGCGCGCCTCTATTCGCTTGCAGTTGCGCCGCAGATGGGCGGACGCGGGGCCGGCCCGATGCTGCTCGCGGCCGCCGAAGCCGCCGCGTTCGCGCGCGACTGTCGCGCCATCCGCCTCGAGGTGCATGTGACCAACCACGCCGCGATCGCCCGCTACCGCAAGAGCGGCTACCGCGGGGTCGGTCGGATTGGCCGCTACTACGAGGACGGCGGCGATGCCTTGCGTTTCGAGAAGCGGCTCGTGCCCAACTTGCCGGCGCTCGCGGCCGCACCGCCTTATTTTCACCAGAGCACCGAATTCACCTGCGGGCCTGCATGCATCATGATGGCGCTCGCCTGGGCGGATCGGAATTTTAAACCGGAGCCCGCCTTCGAGTTTCAGCTTTGGCGCGAAGCGACCACGATCTTCATGACCTCGGGACCGGGCGGGTGCGAGCCTTACGGGATGGCGGTCGCGCTCAAGCGCCACGGTCTGGAACCGGAGCTCTATGTCAGCCACCCCGGCCCCTATTTTCTCGAGACCGCACAATCCGCCGACAAGCGCCGCGTCATGCGCGTCACGCAGCTCGCCTTCCAGCGTGAGGCGAAGGCGCTAGCTATCCCCACCCACCTGACTCCGGTGAGCGAATCGGTTCTCATGCGCGCGTTCGCTGCCGGGAGCGTGGTCATCGTCCTCGTTTCGGGCTATCACATGGTCGATAGGGGAAGACCGCACTGGATTTTTGCCTTCGGCCGCGACGGACGGCATGTTCTCATGCACGATCCGGCGGCCATCAGAGATGATCAAGGGATGGCGGCCGCCGCCGAGACTTACGCGATGCCGTGGCCCGCGTTCGAGCGCGTGACCCGTTTGAGTCGCGAGCGGCTGAGCGCGGCCATCGTCATCCGGAAAGGACGTTCATGACCGGCTGGGTCATTCTGGTCGACCAGCCCAAAGACCTTCCCAACGCCGATACGCCGCACAAGGTCATCACGACGAGCGAGTATCTTGCCCGTCCGCGCCTGTTCGACATGGGACGGCCAAAGCTCGTCAACCTGGCGCGCTCCTACGCTTATCAGTCTAAGGGCTACTACGCCTCCCTGCTGGCGGAGGCGCGCGGGCACCGCGTCGTGCCGACGGTCGAGACCATGCTGGAGCTGCGCGAAGCGAAGCTCTACGAGCATGCGCTGCCAAAGCTCGAGGACGAGCTCAACCGCTGTGCGCGGCGCGCCGACTTCCAGCCCGAAGGCGAGTTCAAGCTCCTGGTCTGTTTCGGCATCACCCGCGATCCGCGCTTCGAATCGTTTGCGCGCATGCTGTTCGATTGGTTCCGCTGTCCGGCGCTCGAGGTCAACGTCGAGGCCGGTACTTGGCTTTCCATCGATCGCATCCGCCCGCGCAACATCACGCGCCTCGCCAACGGCGAAGCCTTGTTCCTGCGCGAAGCGCTGCACCAGCACACCAAGCGTGAGTGGCGCGATCCAAAAGCGCGCACCGTGCCAAAATACGATCTCGCGGTGCTCTACGATCCCAACGAGAAGATGGCGCCGTCCTCGCCGGACTCGATCAAGCACATGGCGCGCATCGCGGAGCGGCTTTCGGTCGATGTGGAGCCGGTGACGCGCCGGCAGCTCGCCGAGGTCGGCGAGTACGACGGCCTGTTCATCCGCGAGACGACGTCGATCGATAATCACACCTACCGCTTTGCCCGGCGCGCCTGGCAGGAAGGCATGCCGGTCATCGACGATCCGATCTCCATGATCCGCTGCACCAACAAGGTTTTTCTCATGGAGCTCTTGGGCCAGAACCAGGTGGCGACGCCGCCGACCGTGATGCTCGCCGACGTCGGCGATCTGCCGAGAGCGATGGACGAGCTCGGCCTGCCGCTGGTTGTAAAAATTCCCGACGGCTCGTTCTCGCGCGGCATCCACAAAGTGGATACGCCTGAGGAATTTCGCCGCGTCGCCGACGAACTGTTCGAGGAAACCGACCTGCTGCTGACGCAGAAATTCCTGCCCACCCAGTTTGATTGGCGCGTGGGCGTGCTCGCGCGCGAGCCGCTGTTCGTGTGCCAGTACCGCATGGCGCGCGGGCATTGGCAGATCGTCAAGCACCGCCCCGACGGCTCCTCGCACGAAGGCGGCTTTCGCACCTTCGAGCTCGACAAGGCGCCCCCCGAGCTGATCGACATTGCGGTGCGCGCGGCGCGGCCGATCGGCGACGGATTCTACGGCGTCGACATCAAGGAGACCGACCGCGGCTTCATCGTCATGGAGGTCAACGACAACCCGAACCTCGAGCACGGCATCGAGGACCAGGTCGGCAAGGACGAGATCTGGACGCGGCTGCTCAAGTGGTTCATCGAGCGCTTCAAGCAGTGATCCCCGTCTGTCTTTCAGGTGAAATGGAATCAGCGCTAGCGACAAACTCGGTTTCTACCCTCCCCCTTGTGGGGAGGGCAGAGGCGGCCTTCGGCCGCCGTTCTTGGCGCCAAAACGCCGACGCGTCGGCTATGGCGAAACGCCGGGGTGGGGGTCGTTCGGTGATGCGCAAGCGTCGCCTCACACTCGCGACCCCCACCCCCAACCCCTCCCCGCAAGGGGGAGGGGAGCACACCGAGTGCGCGGCGTGATCATGCACCCAACACGGTTCGTTCATTTCTCCTGCGCGGTTTTTGCTTGCGCGCTTATCTGCGTGCCGGCGGCCGCGCCTGCACAAACCCTCGACAAGGTGTCCTTCGGCACCAACTGGGTGGCGGAGGCCGAGCACGGCGGGCATTACCAGGCGCTCGCCGACGGCACCTATCGCCGCTATGGGCTCGACGTCACCATCGTGCCGGGCGGACCCAACGTGAACAACCGCATGCTGCTGTTGGCCGGCAAGCTCGACTTCTTCATGAGCGCCAACACGCTGCAAAGCTTCGACGCTGTCGAGCGCAACATTCCGACCCTTGCCGTCGCCGCCATGTTCCAGAAGGACCCGCAAGTGCTGATCGCGCATCCGGGGCAGGGGGTCGACAAATTCGAAGACTTGAAGAAGCTCACGCTGTTCGTCTCCAAGGAGGGGCTCGCGAGCTACTTCCAGTGGCTCAAGGCGGATTTCGGTTTCAGCGACAAACGGGTGAAGCCGTATACGTCCAATCCGCAGCCGTTCCTGGCCGACAAGCATAGCGCCATGCAGGGTTATGTGACGTCCGAGCCGTTTGCCATCGAGAAGCAGGCGGGCCTCACGCCGAAAGTCTTTCTCCTCGCCGACTATGGCTTCAACAGCTATTCGACGCTGATCGAGACGCGCCGCGATCTGGCCGCGAGCAAGGGCGACCTCGTGCAGCGCTTCGTCGATGCCTCGATCATCGGCTGGATGAATTATCTCTACCATGACAACCGCGCGGCGAACGCGCTGATCAAGCGGCAGAACCCGGAAATGACCGATGAATTACTCGCCTATTCGATTGCGAAGATGAAGGAGTACGGCATCGTCGATTCCGGCGACGCGCTCACGCTCGGCGTCGGCGCCATGACCGACGCGCGCATGAAGAATTTTTACGACAAGATGGTGCGTGCGGGGGTCGTCAAGCCGTTGGTCGCGCTTGACAAGGCCTACACGTTGCAATTCGTGAACAAGAAGGTCGGTGTCGATCTGCGGCCGAAATGATTTTCTGCGGAAGAACCATGCGCGCGCCGTTGAGTCTTGTCTTTTCCGTGCTGCTCGCGGCTTCGGCCTCCGCGCAATCCTTTCCCTCGCACCCGCTGCGGATGATCGTTCCGGCGCCGCCGGCTGGCATCACCGATCTGTCGGCGCGGCTCGTAGGGGAGGGCCTGCGCGCCAAGTTTGGCCAGCCGGTCGTTGTCGAGAACAAGTCCGGCGCCAACGGCCTGATCGGGTTGCGCGAGCTGCTCAAGGCCGAGCCCGACGGCTACACGCTCATGGCCGGCACCATGGGCAATTTCGTCCTCGGCTACGCCATGGAGGTGAACGCGCCCTTCGACGCGCTGCGCGACCTTAGCGCGATCGCCGGTACCGCCGAATACGCAACCGCCATGATCGTCAACACGAAGACGCCGGTGAATTCGGTCAAGGAGTTCATCGACTACGCCAAGGCGCGGCCCGGCAAGCTCACCTTCGGTTCGACCGGCACCGCGGCGCTCGACTATCTCGCGGTTCAGTTGTTCATGAAACAAACCGGCACCAAGCTGGTGCACGTGCCCTACCGCGGCGGGCCCGCGGCGCTCAACGATCTCATGGGTGGCTCGATCGACGTGCTGATCGAGGTGTTTCCAGTAGTGATGGAGCACATCAAGACCGGCGCGGTGAAAGGGCTCGCGGTGACCAGCCCCTATCGGCTGCCGAGCATTCCGCAGGTGCCGACCTTCAAGGAGGCGGGCGTCAGCGGTGTCGAGCTCACGGGATGGCTCGGCGTCTACGGGCATCCGCAGATGCCCGACGACATCCGCGCCACGCTGGGCGCCGCCATCGCCGATATCGTGAAGCAGCCCGAGATCGGCGAAAAATTCCGCGCCATCGGCTTCGAGCCGACCGGGCTCGGCGTGCGCGAGTTTTCCGACTTTCACGCCGCCGAAGTGAAGCGTTGGGTCGCGTTCATGTCGGAAGCCGGATTGCGGAAGTAGACTCACCTATAGTGCGTGGATGCGATTAACGCGGCGGCAAACTCGGTCTGCTCCCTCCCCCACCCAAACCTCGGCTTGCCGGGGTTTGGGCACTCTTAAATTTGCCGGAAGCGCGCAAGCGCGCAGCCGGCTGGGGGAGGGTTGGGGAGGGGGGTCCCTCAGTGTCGCTCTTGTAGTGCCTCATCGCCCGACCCCCACCCCTAACCCCTCCCCACAAGGGAGAGGGGAACACACCGCGTGCCCAGCGCCGTTGTGCATCCACGACAAAAGAACGTCCTCTGAGATCGTCGGCCAAGCCGTCGTTCGGCGAGCATTCCAACGTGTCCATTGATCCGCCCAAGTCGCCCGTCGTCGCGCTCAACGCCGTCGGAAAAAGTTTCGCCAATGGCGTGGTCGCGCTCGAGCGGCTCAGCCTCCAGGTATGGCCGGGCGAGTTCGTTTCGCTGCTCGGCCCATCCGGCTGCGGTAAATCGACGGCGCTGCGCATCATCGCCGGCTTGACCGAGCCGAGCGGCGGAGGGGTCGTGTGGTCGCAGACCGAGGCTGCGCGTCGGATCGGATTCGTCTTCCAGGAGCCGACGCTGATGCCCTGGGCGACGGTTGCCGCCAACGTGCGCCTGCCCTTGAAACTCGGCGGGCTCGAACCGACCGCGCAAGCACGCGTCGATGCCGCGCTCGCGCGCGTCGGGCTTTCCGGATTCGCGGGAAGCTATCCGCGCGAGCTTTCGGGCGGCATGAAGATGCGTGCCTCGATCGCGCGCGCGCTGGTCACCGAGCCGAAGCTTCTGTTGATGGACGAGCCGTTCGCGGCGCTCGACGAGATCACGCGCTTTCGTCTCAACAACGACCTCTTGGCGCTCTGGCAATCGCTGGGCAAGACCGTCATCTTCGTCACCCATTCGGTGTTCGAGTCGGTCTATCTCTCGCAGCGGATCGTCGTGATGACGCGACGCCCCGGCCGCGTCTTTGCCGAGCTTGCGATCGATGCGCCTTATCCGCGCGAGGAAGTTTTCCGCACCTCCGCCGAATATGCTGCGCACTGCCGGCGGGTGTCGGAAGCCTTGGCGTGCGCTTCTGAAGCCACGGACGTTCCATGAAGCCGGTGCGACAGACTCGGCGTACGCCCTCTCCCCGCGTGCAACCGAGAAGCAAGCATATTGGAGAATGAGCGAGCGGCTATGAACGAGACGCCACCAAAGCGCGAGCCGAGCCTGCGCGCTGATCGCACACTGCGCGTGCTGCTGCCGATCGCGGTGCTCGCGCTCGGCGTGGTGCTCTGGGAACTGGTGGTGCGCATCGGCGATATTCCGCCCTACGTGCTGCCGAGCCCCTGGCTCGTCTTTTCGACCCTGATCTCCGATCGCGCGATCTTATTGACGTCCCTTCTCGTCACGCTCGCGACCACGCTCGAAGGTTTTCTGCTCGCGGCCGTCGGCGGCATCGGTCTTGCCGTCCTGTTCAACCAATCGCGCCTCATCGAATATTCGCTCTATCCCTACGCGATCATTCTGCAGGTGACGCCGATCGTGGCGATCGCGCCGCTGTTGCTCGTCTATCTGCCGCAGCCGGCGGCGGTGCTCGCTTGCGCCTGGATCGTCGCTTTCTTCCCCGTGCTCGCCAACACCACGCTCGGGCTCAATTCGGTCGACCACAACCTCGTCGATCTGTTCCGCCTCTATGGCGCAACCCGCCCGCAGATGCTCTTCGAGCTCAAGCTGCCGGCGGCGCTGCCCTTTATCCTCGGTGGCTTGAAGATCGCGGGCGGGCTTTCGCTGATCGGCGCGGTGGTGGCAGAGATCGCCGCCGGTTCGGCCGGCGCCGGCTCGGGACTTGCCTATCGCATCGTGGAATCGGGCTACCGGCTCAACATCCCGCGCATGTTCGCGGCGCTGCTGCTCCTCTCGCTCGCCGGCATTGTCATCTTCTTCGCGCTCTCGCTCGTCTCGCATCTCATGCTGCGGCGCTGGCACGAAAGCGCCATCGCGCGCGAGGTCTAGCGGGGTTGCGTGCAGAGGGCAGCCGCGCCTTGGCACGCCAGCTTAGGGAGAAACGGCGCGCGGCGACACGATCATCTCCTTGCGGCATCGGATGCAGCGCGCGCTCGTCCCCACGATCTCGCAAGCGGTGTCGCCCGAGACGATGTCGCGCCGGCATTTGGGACAGGTATATCCGGCGGCTGCGGGGAGAAAGTCATACTCCGGCCCGACATAGGCGCACATCATGTGATGCAGCACCGGGAAAAGCTCCAGCCCTTCGGCGCCGCAAGCCGGACAGACCGTCTGATCCGCTTCAATCTGCATCGTGTGGCACTCCCCGCGGCATCGGCGGCGTCGTGTTCAATGCAACCCGAAGAGAAGGATCAGCCCGTCGGCGATGCGGGCGGAAAACTCGCTGTAGTGCATGTGAACGTTGACCGTCGTGTTCAGGGGCGGCGGCGATGAATCCGGATCGAAACGGATGCGCGCGATTTGCGTTGCAGGACGGTCGCGCGTCAACAGCTGCTGCGTCGTCCCGGCGTATACGCCGGAGACAGGCAGGATTTGCGCGATCTTGGCGGGAATGCGCCGGTTTCCGAACAGCACGAGGACTTCGTTCCCAACTTTGGGATCGATGAAGCGCTCATTGGGAATGTACCAGTCCACGAAGATGTCGGTCGGATCAAGGATTTCGGCAATCGGCGTGCCCGCCGGCAGCGATTGGCCGACATCTGCGAGACCTGTCGAAATGATTCCGGCGATCGGCGCAAACACCCGCCCCTGGCCGAAATGGCGCTCCGCCTCATCGAGCCGGCCGCGAAGCTGTTTGATGAATTCATCGAGCGACGCAAGCTGAATGGTGGACTCGGCGACTTCCGCCTCCTGCGAGATGACGGCTTTGCGCGCCTGGGCGCGCTCCCGCAACACTTCCATACGGAAGGTCACGGTGGCCGCGGTCATGGTGTTCACGCGTTCCACTGCTTCCTCGGTCACGCGCAGATACGAGCGCACGGCTTCGAGCGATTCCTGCGCGACGCGCGCCTTGATGCGCAGTTCCGCCGTGCGGCCGGCGATGTCCGCGAGCGCCTGCATATAGGTCGCGACAATGCGGTCCTGCTCCGGTGAAACCACTTCCGCGATCTCTTCTCCGGCCTTGATCGTCGCGCCAGGCTCCATATTCATCTTGGTGACCTGCACGGTGTAAGGAAGCGACACGACATGCCGCGATGCTGAAACGGTGCCGGGACCGCTGAGAAAGACGAAGGGCGCACCGAAATAGACGACAAAGAAACCGATCACGCCGAACACGATGATCGCATAGGCAAAGCGCACGACGCGTCCAGCCGCGCGCCGGCGGCTTTCAACGGGATCGGGAACATTGGGGTTGAGGCGGTTTATGGTGACGTTCATCGGCTGGCTCTCAAGCGCGATCCCCCAGGAGAGCGCGACGAACGCGTGGTGGCACGAAGTCGTCGCGCCGCGAGCTGGCGAAGATGATTTCCGAGGAGTACGAAAAGAACCGGCCGCATTTCAGAAAGACACCCTGGTAGAGAGGAAAGATCAGGGACGCACCAAGACCGAAGAACCCGACCGATCGGTTGAACATCACGAACGCAAGCCCCATGTTGAAAATCGAAATCCAGAGCAGCACGACATAGACACCTGCGAGAAACAGCGCGGCATCGACTGCGCCGAACATCAGCACAATGTAAGCCAGATAGAACGGCAAGCTGAGCGTGGGAACAAGATCGAAGATAACGAAGTCGAGCCTCTGAAGCGTGTCCGGCAAGCGCTCGAGCCGATGGAAGAAGCTCAGTTCGCCGTACATCATGAAACGGACTCGCAAAGCGTCGCGATCCCAGCGCGCGCGCTGGCGCAAAAGGCTAATCCCGCGGGTCGGGCCGTCTGTTTCCGCCCAGGCGTCCGGTACGAAACGGATGAGGTAGCCAAGGCGGCGCAGCCGCAAACTGTACTCCAGATCCTCTCCCGGGCCGACGTCCAGACCGCCTTGTCGCAGGAATATATCGCGTCGATACATGGAACAGGCGCCGGATAGGCACGCGATCGCATCCACGACGTCCAGGATGGATCGCCCCGCGGTGATCGACATCAGGTACTCGACGCTTTGCAGTCCGGTCCATAACGATTCCTGTTCGTTGCTTATCGCGATGTTGCAGCTCGCGCCGCCGACCCGCGGGTCGCTGAATACGGCCGCGAGCCGCGCGACAGCGGTCGGCTCGAAAACCGTGTCCGCATCCACAGTCAAGAGCAGATCGCCGCTGGCAAACCTGGCCGCAGAGTTTATTGCCGCACTGCGGCCGCAGCGCGTGCCATGGCAGATGACCATGTCCACCAGGCCCAGTGCGCGCGCTCGCTCCGCGACCGCGCGTGTATCATCGGTCGAGCCGTCATCCACGACAATGATTTCGACCGGCCGCAAGGTCTGTCGCTGCAGCGATGCAATGGTGGGCGCGAGCCCGGAGCCGCCGTTGAACGTCGGTATGATCACGCTGACCGAAGCATTGCCTACAGGCGCGCTCTCGCTTCGACTGCGCACACCGAAGAAAGCCAGCGAAAGCAACGAGAGCGTGTAGCGAGGAATATCGAATATCAGCACGGAGAAGGCGAGCAGGAACAAATTGGTTCCGGCGAGCAGCTGCACCGTTTCGAACATGTGACCAGCCCGTACCACAAGAATTGGTTCGTCGATTAATGTCATAAACCATTGGAATTTTCGATAGTATCGTAAGCGTTCGAGGCGAGCGTGACGTATCGTCCGCGGGCGCCCGGCGATGGGCGCCCGCGCATTTCGTCCGATCGAGCAGAGTTACGATCATGAACCGACATATTGGTGTAGCCATCGCGGGCGCCGCGTTGAGCCTCGGCGTCGTGTCGGCACATGCCGGTCCGTGCACCACTGCTATTGCGCAATTCGAGCAGGCGGTACGCCAGTCCGCGGGTAACCCGGGCGCGGGACCGATGGCGCCGCAATCGATCGGCGCGCAGCTCGATCGGCAGCCCACGCCTGGCTCGGTGAAGCGGGCGGAGGAGCGCGCGCAAGCGAGTTTCGCGGCGACCATGGCGCGGGCCAAGCGGCTCGACGCGCAAGGAAATCGTGCCGGCTGCACGCGGGCGCTCGCCGCGGCCAAGCGCATGTATAATCTGCCATGAGCGATGCGGCAGACGGCGGGTGGGGCCACACTTGCCGAGGCGCGGGAAGGGAATCGATGGAGGACACCATGCGCTTTGCGAAGATCAACATGACAACGTTCTCGGTTGGACTGGCTGTTTCCGTCTTGGGGCTCGGGATGCTCCTCTCGTCACCGGCCAACGCGAAGCAGCGCAACAGGCAGCAGCCGGTGTATGGCGACCAGTCCTACAGCGGCGGCGTCACGGTCATGCCCCGGAATACACCGAGAGCCAATGTGGTCTGTTGGACTCCATGTAATCAGCCGGGAGCCATTGTGATGGGCGCGGATCCCGATCCGTTCATTCGCCAGCAGATTCTGCGCGACGCGGATGGCTTCTTTGGCGGCGGCAGGTAGGACGGTCTTCATCGGAACATAGCGTGCCGAGAGCCGCTGGCACTACGTCCGCGCAAGCGCGGGCATGACGGACGAGAGAGTGATTCAATCTGACCGGAGCACGCTAGATACGTGGTGCAGTGGAGAATTTATCCAGAGGATGGTGATGGAAGCGTTTTTAGGATTTCAGGTCGGCAGTTGCGACTATGCAACCTCTTGCGCCAGTCCTGCTTACGTAATTCACGCGCGCGTAGTCCAGCAAACGCCGAAAGACCTCTGCGGATGGGTTGGCGTTCGGGTCGCGCCGATGACCAAGGCATTCGCCGAGAGCCTCGGCATGGTGGAAACTTACGGTGCCATCTTCGACCGGCCCGAACCGGGCAGCCCTGCCGAGAGCGCAGGTATCGAACAAGGCGACGTACTCACCGCGATCAACGGCTCACCCCTCATGCAATCGAGCGACTTTGCGAAAATCATTTCCGCGATGGCGCCCGGCACTGCGGTTTACTTCGATACGTCGCGCAATGGCGAAGCGATGCAGGTCAAATTGATACTCGGTTCGGCCCTGTGCCGGACGAGCGGGTAATCTCGTAACGTGAGGGCGCGGAATGGGCCCATCGTGCTGGAGGATGGGCGGCTCTGATGCCTGATATTCGGTTAATCTCGCTTCGACTACTGGCGCTCGCACTTGTCGTGCTTGGCCTGACGGCGGCGACGATCACCAGCACGGCGGCGCAGCCATTCATGGAAATTGCGGGCGGGAGCGTCGTCGGGCGTGCCAACGCGCTCGCCGCGCGCATCCACGCCTTTCACCGCTGGACGGGCTCGCCGCCGCCGCCTGCGAGCTACTGTCCCACCATGCGCGCGGGCGAGGCGGCAATGGTAGAGCTCTCGCGTCTCTCCAACCGAGCGATTCGCTACCACCAGTCCGGCCTGGCGCTGCAGCTACAAAGGATGGCTGACCGGCTCAGCGACGCACTCGACGAAGAAGAGGCGGTCAATGATCAGGCAGGCATCCCCTACAGCGTTTATCCCTGTCCGGTGCCAGCGTCGCCTTATCCCGCTCGCGCAGTCGTGCTGCGGTTCATCGAACCGAGAATGCCTGCCTGTCGCCGGAAGGCGGATGCTGCAAGGACCTCGTTCGACGCGCGTCGAACGCTAATGCAGCAATGCCTGCGCGTGCCTGGATCGTAGTCGTTGTCGCTGCCACGGCCGTCGCGCTCCTCGGCGGCGTGTCATGGCTTGGCGGCCCGAGTGCGCCGTGGGAGCGTTTTCTCGGCACCGCCGTCCCGCCGCCGACATTCGTCGGCAGCGAGGCTTGCGCCCAATGCCACCCCTGCGATGGCTGCTGGCGTGACGGATCGGCTTTGGACGATTGCGGAATTAGCAGCATTGGTTGAGAGTGCCGAGCCGCAGCCGGGCAAGCGCGGCCCGTATAAGAAGCGAGCGGCATAAGGCTATGGCGCGAACGATTGCGATATGGGTCTTTGGGTTGCTCGCTAGTGCCATCGTTGGCGGTTTGGTGGCCTCACGATTAGAACCCCTGTACAGCAATGATTGGGGCGTTTGGGGCGCGCTCGCTGGGATGCTTACCTTCGCATGTCTTCGGCAGTGGCTGGCCGCGCCTTCGACAAATTCAAAGTGAGGCACTACCGTCAATTGCTGTCGCTGGCGAGAGGATGTATCATTTGATTTATTCGCGTCATCGGCTCACCTGAGCCTCGCTGTCTGGGTGGGCCCAGACGGCGAAGAAAAAGGGAGAGAACCATGCTCAGGTTGATTGCCGCTGCCTTTGCTCTGACCTTGGCGTCATCAGCACAGGCTTTGCCACCCGTATCGCTCCTTCAGCCAGACGAACTGGTCGTTCCAGTCCGCGAAGCGTGCGGCGCCGGGATGCACAGCGTGAATGGTACCTGCGTGAGAACTCACGCCCGCCGTGCCGCCAGCAGGTGCGTCCGCGGGCGCACTTGCTAAGCCAGGGAAACCGGCTGGGCGCCAGGTCTCGACACTTCAGCAAGGCGAGGTAGGCACCGTCTTACGACCGAGACCTTCGGGGCAGCATCAAAACGCTGACCCCGATGTCGCTTATTGGCGCTTTTGCGAGCAAGATCGCAGATCGACCCGCTTTCCGGGGGAAGAGCGGTCATGCAGCGCACATCACCGGGATAGCCGAGTTTGGACCCAACTCGGACATGAGCGGCGGCTTGCTGCGATGCACGGTCCTGACCTGCTATAGTTAGCCCGCGATCCGCAGTTGGTGTGTTGGTACTGATAGCGCAGGGAGACCGCCATGCGCTGGGTTCATCTGACTGTCATTGTTTTGCTCGCGGCGGCTACTTTGCTTTTTGTCCTGCAGAATCGCGACGTCGTAACAATGTCCTTCCTGGGATTCAGCGTCCGAGCGCCTCTCGCAATCCTGATTGCAGTCGTCTACGTCATCGGAGCTGTAACGGGCGGCAGCTTGTTTGCGCTATTGCGTCGATCCTACAAAGGCTCGCAACGCGATCGCTCGCTCTAAATCTCCCAGCGCAGCCGTCTCTTGCCGTCCCAAGGTGTGCTACCCTGTCGATTGGAAGCGCCGGATCACCCTTGCTGCCTCCGACCGTCAAAGGTCGCCGATGTCCATTTTGGACACTTCCTTTATCGCCGCCTGCATATTGTGAAGGTGCGCCAAGAGTACTTCGCGCTGAAGCGGCGCGTTCACTTTCGCTGTCATGTAGTAGCGCTGGTCGATACGCTCGACTAAGCCTATCTCGATCAGACGTTGCAGCTTACGCCGGACAGTGTGGCGCGGCATTTCGAGATTGCGCGACAACTCGCTCAGCACCATCGGGCGCTCAAAGGCGTGCCCAATGAAGACCTCTATGACG
>Ga0209647_1000439_pt1 | contig 39438 bp, 23 predicted proteins | sample GraSoi_2013_60cm_FD_185827 | JGI IMG/M metagenome (GOLD analysis project Ga0209647, IMG submission 185827) | Grasslands soil microbial communities from the Angelo Coastal Reserve, California, USA - Sample 9_17_2013_60cm (SPAdes) (version 2) | ecosystem: Environmental > Terrestrial > Soil >... | reverse complement strand
AATGTAAAATAGCCTGCACCCTGACCTGTGCCGTCTGCATTGACTGCGTCTCTCTCCAGACCGTGTGACGCAACTTGTCCGCTAGGTTCGGCGGCGGCAATCGGAATTTGCGTCGATATGAATAGCGTTCCAGTCGCCCACGCCAGTCGCCAAAATCGCCGCATATGTTCCGTCGTTGTGGTCTTCAAACGGTCACTCGATTCAAGAGATTGACCTAGTCGTTGACCTTGCTTTCCACCGCGCGCGCACTTTGGCAGCGGATCGCTATCCCGAAGGCGCGGATCCATGGTCCATTTATAGCCCTTCTCCGCAATCAAACGGCCGAGTTCTCCGGCCGTGCGTGGCGCATTCTCTGAGTCTCTTTTCTGATGTGGCATAGTACTATGTCTCTTTTAAACTGTTTCTTTAGTCTTTGATGAGGCGTTCTGTTTGTTTGCCATTTCATAAGTTAAACAGAGATTTCACTCTCCGAGTTGCAGGAGGTCTGAAGAAATATTTGAAGTTCGATGCCGAGATGCGCCGGCGCTCCGACACTCTTTCGTCCAACACGAACAGCAAATCGCTCTTGTGGTTCCGCAGCCAAGCGGGTCAGTGAGCGCTGTTCGACCAGAGCAGTCGAGGCGCCCGCGCTACGTAACCCGCGACCACAGACCATTTTCCGCAAGCGATGAGCGACCAAATCAGCTAGAATCGTAGAGCTAAGCCAGCTTCCCAGTGGTGAAAACCAACGGCAAACGCGCCTGCGAGGTTTGCGGCACCGCATTGAGCGAAAACAGTGAGTTCTGTCCGGTGTGCGCACTCCGGCGAGCTATTTCACACGAGACCGAGTCAATTTCGGCCATTTCTTCTGAGCTCTGTTTTGAGCACTACCAGGTTCTCAAAAACGAAGATGGAACGTCGATGGAGCTCGGACGCGGTGGCATGGGAGTAACCTACAAAGCCATTGATACCCACCTCCGGTGCCCTGTGGCCCTCAAGATCATTCGTGCACAATTCATCGGTAATGAATCTGCCAGGAGCCGTTTCTTGCGGGAAGCCCGAGCAGCAGCCAGCGTTCGTCAATCCAATGTGGCTTCGGTATTTCATCTGGGAGAAAGCGGCGGGAACTACTTTTATGTGATGGAGTTTGTGGATGGGGAAACGTTAGAAGCCCTCCTCCATCGTCGCGGCCGGCTGGAGATCGAACTGGCTGTCGAAATAGTGACGCAGGTGGCTGCAGGGCTAACTGCGATCCACAAACAGCATCTCGTTCATCGCGACATTAAGCCCAGCAATATCATGCTCAGCTGGGAAGAGGCTCGATTGGAAAACGTCAAAATAATCGACCTGGGCTTAGCGAAAGGAGTCACGGAAGACACGCTTTCGATCGCGGGAAGTTTTATTGGAACTCCCACCTATGCGAGTCCGGAACAGTTTGCTGGACTTGGGACAGACATTCGTTCCGACCTGTATTCATTGGGGGTAACCCTGTGGGAGATGCTTTCAGGTAAACCCCCTTTTCATGGGTCAGCCGCGGAGTTGATGGACCAACATCAGCGTGCCGCGCCGCCTTTAGAGAAACTGAAGAATATCCCAGCGCCGGTTATTGCATTGCTCCAGGTTCTGCTCGAGAAGGATCCTAGCCAGCGCTTTCAAAGCCCCGCTCAAATGCAGAAGGCGCTGACGAAAGTCAGAGAAGGAGTCAGTTCCGGCTCAGGATTGACCGCGGACGAGCTAAGATCGGCCCGAGATCAAGCGAAGGAGAAGTTGCCGAAAGCGAAACCGAGAAAACAGCCTGTTCGGTGGTTGTTGGGAGCAGGTTTTTGCCTTGCCGTTATACTGATTGCCTGGTTCTTCTATACTCGTCACTCGGGATTGTCTAGCCAGCGACCTACAGAGGTGGCGGCAACCGAAAAAAGCATCGCGGTTCTTCCCTTCGAAAACATCAGTCCCAACAGAGATGACGCTTACTTTGCCGACGGGGTGCAGGATGAAATCCTCAATAACCTGGCTAAGATTGCACAACTCAAAGTGATCAGCCGAACCTCGGTCATGCAGTATCGGTCGGATACCAAGCGCGATCTGCGCCAGATCGCCAGTGCACTGGGCGTTGCCAATGTGTTGGAAGGAACCGTGCGTCGCGACGGAAATCATGTGCGCGTTAGTACCGAGTTAGTCGACGCTCGCAATGACAACACGATTTGGGCGGATAGTTATGACCGGGATCTGACAAACATTTTTGCTATCCAGAGCGAAATCGCTCAAACAGTGGCTTCAAGACTGAGCGCCCGGTTGTCCCCGGAAGAACGCAAAGACATCGAGGAAAGACCGACGAATAACTTGGAGGCCTATGATCTTTACCTGCAGGCTAAGGAGCTACTAGGGCCAAAAAGTGTTGTTACACTGTGGGTAAGCGAGAAGGAAGCTTTCTCAAAGGCGATTGATTTACTCGAAGAAGCGACCCGAAAGGATCGCAACTTTGCTCTTGCGTACTGCTTGATCGCTGAGGCTCATGACTATCTCTACTTTGATCAGGTCGATCGCACGCCAGAGCGACGGGCCCTGGGTGATGCGGCCGTGAATGAGGCCCTACGCCTTCGACCGGATCTTCCAGAAGTTCATTTGGCCGCTGCGTTTCACCTTTACGCCTGCTATCGCGACTTTGAGAGAGCCCGCGTTCAAATAGCGATCGCGGAGCAGACTCTGCCAAACAATCCTGATCTCCTTCAGCTAACGGCTGTTATCGACCGAGTGCAAGGTAGGTGGGAAAAGGCCACTGCGGGTTTGGAGAGAGCGGCGACACTGGATCCCCGAAACCCAAAGCTTCTTATTACGCTGGCTGACACCTATCGCTGCCTTCGGCGCTATCGAGAATGCGAGCGGATCTGGGATCGGCTGATCCAACTTGAGCCCGATCGGCCATTGTTTACAGTTTACAAAGCGGAATCCGCTTTTGCGGAGAAAGCAGATTTGAAGAGTGTTCGTGCTGCCTACGAAGCGCTTCCGTCTTCTATGAAAGATGATGTCTATATCACTTGGGAGCGTGTTTACTATGCGATGTGCGCGCGTGACTTTGCCGCAGCCGCTGCAATTGTCAGCAAAAGTCCCAACGAAGAAATTCGTTTTTTTGGACCTTTAGTTCCACGCGGAATCGTCGCGCTTTGGCTTGACCTGGTTCAGGGAAATCATCCGACTATCGAGGAGTTTAGCGCTGCCCGTGAACGGCTCTACCGAAAAGTCGAAGCAGACCGAACCGATCCTTTCATGTTGGCGGCGCTTGCTCTTGCTGATGTCGCTCTGGGGCGTAAGGAAGAGAGCATGCAGGAAGGGCGACGTGCGATGGAAATGCGACCAATCTCCGAGGACGTCGAAGACGGCCCAGTCATAGCAGTGAACGTCGCGGCCGTCTATGCTTGGGCAAACCAGTCGGACTTTGCTCTCGAACAGCTTAAAATCCTGATCAAGGTGCCTGATTATCATGTCAATTACGGAGACCTCAAGACCAATCCCAGTTGGGATCTGCTTCGGAACGATCTGCGGTTTGACAAATTGTTAGCCGAATTAGCGCCGCAAGATTGAAGGACGATTACGCCAGGCCTCAATCAGGGCAAGCCTCATCAAAAAACTCTGAAACTCAAACAAGTCGAGGCGCCGCACTGCGTAAGCAGCGACCACCGCGGGATTGAGAGGCTAAGTAAGACAAGCTCTTTCGCCGGCGATGTTAAACTAGTTAGCTCCTGATAGGTCGATACATCGCTACTCCTGGCGACGGTTCCGGATTGTGACTTCTCTGATGTTTATTTTTGCGCCTCAGCACAAAGCGCCGTTAGGCCGGCACGCCAAGAACCTCGTCTAACAGCGCCATCACAAACTGACCAACGTTTGGCTCGGTGCTCGCCCGTGGCCCGGCCACATTCAGCACCTTCACCTCATGGTACTCAAAGAAAGCCCTCAGGTTGTCCGCAGACGTATCATTTCCGGCGCAGAGATGCAGGTGCGGTTTGCCGTGCTTCCGGGCAAACTCCATCGCCCGTAGTGCTCCGCCGGTTAACGTCGGCTCGATTGAAAATAGAATGGTAGCGTCACTGTCACGGACGTTCCATTCGGTCCTTTGGATGTAGGACTCCGAAGGTGTTTCTTTTAAGGGGTACTTAAGGTCGATCGGTCCGTCCTCGGCCTTTCGCCCTTTCGGGCACCACCTGCCGCACGGCACGCCGTGCGCTAAAGCCCAATCCAAGGCGGCGCGGTCCGCGCCGGTTTGACCGCCCGAAACGATCGTGATCGGGTTCGGGCTCGTACGCGATTCCGGGCAGCCGGGGTGATGGGGCATTCGAGTGTTGGAGTACTGCGCTTTCTTCATAGCAGGCAGTTTGCCGGCTCGCCCTCCTTAGTCCTTGGGAGCCTGTTTCAGGCATTGTTCATGCCAGACTCCTGGCACGCCGCTTAACTTATATAGCTCCTCACCGCCATGGTGGAAGTACACATCCTCCACAGCGGCCTCGGCATCGTGGAACTCGAGTTGATCCTCGGTAAGAGGATGATGATATCTCTAGGTCTGGGCGAACTGTTCGAGAACGTCGCAGTTTGCCGACTTTTCCTTTCGCCCCCTTGGGAAAATCCGGGTGGTAGAGACCATTTCGTTTACTCATACAATGTTACGCGGTTGGCACCAATTGCGCCGGCATCTGTTATCGGATCAGGCGCTTTTTTCACGAGGCATTGCAGGCTAAACGGAGTAAAATCCTGGCAGCCAGGAGCATCCAGTGGCGACAACCCCAGCCAAACGAGCTTGCCCGGTCTGCGGTACACTGCTTCCGGAAGAGGGTGAATTCTGCCTCGTCTGCGCGTTGCGACAGGCCATCGAAACCCAAAGCGATTCGGGCACGGATACCTCCTGTGAACTCCGTTTCGAGCACTACACGGTTCTCCAGAACCCGGAAGGAAAACCGTTCGAGCTCGGGCGCGGCGCGATGGGCGTCACCTACAAAGCTTTTGATGTCCATCTTCAGCGTCCGGCCGCCCTCAAGATCATTAATTCGAAACTCTTTGGGAACGAGTCGGCCCGGCACCGTTTCATACGGGAAGCCCGTTCCGCGGCCAGTGTCCGCCACCAAAATGTGGCCTCGGTGTTTCATATCGGCCAAAGCGGCGGCAACTACTATTACGCGATGGAATTTGTCGAGGGCGAAAGCCTGGAAAAACTCATCCAGCGTTCGGGTTGCCTGGAAACTGATCTGGCCCTCGACATCGTGGAACAAGTGGCTTTCGGATTAGCAGCGATCCAAGAACAGCATCTCGTCCATCGGGACATCAAACCGAGCAACATCATGGTAAGCTTTCAGGACGGGAAGTTAAGGTCCGCCAAAATTATCGATCTGGGTTTGGCTAAAGGAGTCGCAGAGGAAAATACCCTTTCCACCGTAGGAGCGTTTGTCGGCACACCGGCATACGCCAGCCCCGAACAATTTGCCGGGGTCGCAACCGATATCCGTTCCGATCTCTATTCGCTCGGCGTCACCCTCTGGGAAATGTTGAGCGGTAAAGTGCCTTTCAGTGGCTCGGCCGCGGAGCTGATGTACCAGCACCAGCGTGCCGAGCCGCCAATTGAAAAATTAAGGAACGTTCCGGTGCCGGTTATCGCGCTGCTTCAAGTTCTCTTAGCGAAGGATCCTAACCAGCGTTTCCAAACTCCGGCGCAATCACAGCAGGCGCTGACGAGAGCCAGAGAGGCGATCGCTTCCGGGTCAAAATTAACCGTGGATGAACTAAGGTCGGCCGGCGAACTCGTTGCCCCGAGATCGCCAAAAGCAAAGCCGAGAAAGCGGACTATTCGATGGGTAGTAGGTTCAGGTTTGTGTGTTGCCGCAGTAGCAATCGCCTGGTTTTTCTTATCCGGTCACTTGGGATTATTTAACCAGCGATCTACAGGAGCAGCGCCAACCGAGAAAAGCATCGCAGTCCTTCCTTTCGATAACATCAGCCCAAATAAAGATGATACTTTCTTCGCGGACGGCGTGCAGGACGAGATCCTGAACAATTTGGCCAAGATCGCCCAACTCAAAGTCATTTGCCGTACCTCAGTCATGCAGTACCGCGCAGACGCGAAACGCGATCTGCGGCAAATCGCCATTGCGTTGGGAGTTGCTAACGTGCTGGAAGGAACGGTCCGTCGTGATGGAAATCATGTGCGGGTTAGTACCGAGTTAGTCGACGCGCGCGATGGCACCGCGATCTGGGCTGATAGTTATGATCGGGATTTGACCGACATCTTTGCTATCCAGAGTGAAATCGCCCAAGCCGTTGCTTCAAGACTGAGTACCCAGTTGTCACCGGAAGAACGCAAGGACATCGAGCAAAAACCGACTGATAACTTGGAGGCTTATGATCTCTATCTTCAGGCTAAGCAACTGCTCGAAGCCAACTACTGGGCTTGGACGCAGAGGAGGGGGAAAGAGATTTACTTAAAAGCACTCAGCTTGCTTCGCGAAGCCACTCAGAAGGACCAGAAATTTGCACTCGCCTATTGCTTGGTTGCGAAGGCTCACGGCGTTCTCTACGCTGATGGGACCGATCACACACCGGAGAGACGTGCTCTGGGTGACGCCGCGGTGAATGAAGCATTGCGGCTTCGACCGGATCTTCCTGAAGCTCATTTGGCTATGGCCTTTCACCTGTATATCTGCTACCGCGACTTTGAGAGGGCCAGGGTTCAAATAGCCATCGCGGCGAAAAACATACCGAACAATCCTGATCTTCTTCATCTCAGTGCTTTAACCGATCAAGTCCAGGGACACTGGGAAAAAGCCATCGCTGACTTGGAGAGGGCGGCGACGTTGGATCCCAGAAACCCAGACCTTCTCGACACTCTAGCGCGGAGCTATTTTAGCCTGCGGCGTTATCGAGACATGGAGCGGATCTTGGATCGGCTAATCGAACTTGATCCCGATCAGCCGTCGCATGGCCTCAGCAAGACGGACCTTGCCTTTGCAGAAAAGGCAGACGTCAAGGCTGCTCGTGCTGATTGCGAGGCGGTTCCGCCTTCTGTGAAAGATGACCCTGCTGTGGAAAGCTATCGCGTTTACTACGCGATTTGTGCACGTGACTTCGCCGCGGCTGAAGAAATTCTCACGGAGAGCCCGAACGAAGAGATTAATTTTTATGGAGCTTTAGTTCCACGCCAAATCTGGTCACTCTGGCTTGAGTTCATTCTAGGAAATCATCCCACTATTGAGCAGTTTGGTGCTGTGCGTGAACGGCTTTACCAAAAAGTCGAAGCAGATCCAACTGATCCTTACTTATTGGCGGCGCTTGCTAAAGCTGATGTGGCTTTAGGACACAGCAAAGAGGCAATACAGGAAGGGAGACGTGCGATGGAGATGCTACCGATCTCTGAGGATGCCGTAAAAGGTCCGGACATAGCGACGAATTTCGCGTTTGTCTGTGCCTGGGCAAATCAGTTGGATCTTGCTTTTGAACAGCTAAACATCCTGGTCAAGATTCCTGCCGGGCGTCTCAATTATGGGGACCTCAAGACCTATCCGGGCTGGGATCCGCTTCGGAACGATCCGCGCTTCGAGAAATTGTTGGCCGAATTAGCGCCCCAGGAGCCAGCCGACAAAAGCATCGCGGTCCTGCCGTTCGAGAGCCTCAGTGATAACAAGAGTGACGCTTATTTCGCTGATGGAGTCCAGGATGAGATCCTGAACAATCTGGCCAAGATCGCTCAGCTTAAAGTGATCAGCCGGACTTCGGTGATGCAGTATCGCGCAGACGCGAAGCGCGATCTGCGCGAGATCGCCGCCGCTCTAGGCGTGGCGAACGTCTTGGAAGGAACGGTCCGCCGCGACGGAAACCACGTGCGAGTTAGTACCGAGTTAGTCGATGCCCGCAATGACAACACGATTTGGGCTGATAGTTATGATCGTGATTTGACTGACATTTTTGCCATCCAGAGCGAGGTTGCTCAGACGATCGCCACCAAACTGGCCGCAACGCTTTCTCCCGAAGAAAAGCGATATATCGAAAAGAAACCAACCGAGAATCTTGAGGCCTATGACCTCTACTTGCGGGCCAAGGAGTTATTTGTAAGCGTTCGAGTTTCGATGAGCTTTGGAAACGTCGAGAAACCACTGGTCGACGCGATCGGTTTTCTGGAACAAGCCGTGCGACTCGATCCGAAATTCACGCTCGCCTATTGTGCATCCGCACAAGCCCACGACAACCTTTATTTCTTGTACGGTCCCACCCCGGAGCAGCGCGCCTTGGGCGATGCGGCAGTGAATAGCGCGCTGGGGTTACAACCGGACCTGCCTGAGGTTCACCTGGCGTACGCGCATCACCTCTACATAGTCTACGGCGATTATGAACGGGCACGGGTACAACTAGCCATCGCCAGGCGCGGCCTACCGAACGATGCCGAGGCCATTGTGCTTGGAGGGCGCATTGATCGCCGGCAGGGGCAATTCGAAAAGGCAATCCAGGAGTTCAACCAAGCGATCACACGCGATCCGCGTAATACACTTTCGATTCAGGAGTTAGCTGAAACGCTTTTTAACACGCGTCAGTTTCGTGCGGCCGAGCAGGCGTTCGACCGATTGATCGATCTCCGTCCCGACCAGCCAATACTCAAAGTGCAAAAGCCATTGTTTATAACCTTTTATGAGACCGGAGATGACACCGCGGTCCGCGCCGCGATTGCAGGGCTCCCGGCGTCAATGGCCGATGATAGGGAGGTACTCTCTTTGCGACTGATGTTCGCGTTGGTTGATCGTGATTGGCCGGAGGCCAGAGAGTTCATCGGAAAAATGGGGGGCGGCGAAGACGAAGGCAACTTTGCCTACGCACCAGCGGCGGTCCCAGTCGGATGCTACTTTATTCTGCTCGCTCGACTACAAGGAGAACAACCTGGCGCAAACGTCAGCTTTTCCGAGACGCGGGAGCAATTGAATCAAAAAGTTCAGAAGTTGCCTGGATACGCACGGCTGCTTAGCCAGTTGGCGGTGATCGACGCCCTGCTCAATAACAAAGATGCAGCCCTCTCGGAAGCCAAACGCGCGGTCGAGATATTGCCGATCTCCAAGGACGCAGTTTTTGGGCCGGATATGGTGATGAATCTGGCTGTGGTCTACGCTTGGACCGATGAGTTTGACCTGGCCTTTGAGACGTTGAGTCCTTTGACCAAAATGCCTTGCGGCATCTTCTACGGCTTATTGAAACGCGACCCGTACTGGGAACCACTCCGGAAAGATCCGCGCTTTGAGAAATTGTTAGCGGAGCTGGCACCACGGGATTGAGAGGCTGATCAGTCAATGTCTTTCGCCTACGACGCCGAGATTAGTTAGCGTTGAAAGCATCGGCTTTGGCGGTAGTGTCGTTTTTTTGTATGCGGGGTCAATTTTGGCTTTGGCGCCTAACGCGCTAGAAAGTTGTTCCAACGACGGCAGCGGGAGTCGGCGAGACCGTCTTCAAACAACGGTCGGCTCTAGCCGGGGCCCGGTGTGAACCCCGGACGCATTCGGGGTTCACGTCGTTCGAAATAACTCATGTGCCCTTGCCATTCCTAGCCTCTAACCCAATCCTGCAACCGTCAGATAAAGCCCGATCACTAACGGAATAGCCGTAAACAGGTAGTAGTTCTGCTCGTACCGCACCGCTTGGGGTGCCAGCAGCAACCGTGCGAAAATTTACTGTAGCGTATTGTATGCAAGATTGACTGGCCAGTTAGCCCAGCTCTGATCCGGGAATTTATTCGTACTGTCGTACTGTTGGCGACTGCCTGGAGCGCAGAAAGTAGGTGCCGTTCGGTATCAGATGAGGGGTGAGCCAACGAGGATATCCCAGGACTGCGTTGGAGAGCAGACTCAGGCAGTTAGCCTTGTTGAGTTGCGATAGCAACTGGACAAAAAGGGGTCGTTTGACGAAAGGGGAAATAAAGTACGCTTAGGCGTTCCAAGGATTATTCAACGAAAAGAAAACGCTCCAGAATTCGATTACAGCTCGTTTTACGCGAAGACTGGTGCTAGAGACCCGCTCCTTTTTGGTGGAAGTCCGGCGTTCCTCATGACGCGCCTTCGCACTGCCGCCCACGAGGAGACAGAGCTCCTTACCGTACTTTATTTCCCCTTTCGTCAAACGGCCCCACTAAGCTGTTTTCGGACGGAGGGAAGCTGGAAAGTGATGGTGAGATCGTAGAGCAGTTTATTGCACAGGTCTTGAAAACCAAAATTCTCCCTCGGGAAATTGCGTCTCCCTCGAAGAACGGCTACCAGAGCCGCACGAAAACGAAGATCTGCGAATAAAGAATTGGCAACAGATTTGGGCTTGCGGTTTGTTGCCAAATAATTGGCAACAATTGGTCTACGGTCGGCCATAGTTAGCTCCCTCGCTCCTTTCTTGGTCAATCCAAACAGCATCCTACGGCCTAAAGCCTCGTGAGTGTAGTTCTCGCGTTTTCCAAGCTGTCTGGCGACCAGACTGCAGACCCTCTGGAATCGCAGTGCCAGTCCGCTCGGCCCCGACTCTATCGGCAATGGTTATGTGTTAACGTGACCATAAAGAATTCCTTCCATCAATTGCTCAAACGAACCTCGACTCTTGGTCTTTCTGAGTCAGCCGCAGGCTACCCATGTCTCGGTCGTTCATATTTCGAACAAGCAAGTTATCAAGCCATTCAGAGGACAGGCTGATATCGGTTGTTTGGACGACAAGCACACTCAAAAGCCTTTTCTCTTGAGAAGTTGCCTTACGGAACCGGATGGGTTCGGCCTACATTGATGATGCCATTTCGAAGTTGTCTGGCAATCGGCTCGCGGTTGTCGTGAGTGCTGAAGGAATGCTGGCCTGGAAAAGGGAATTCCGGCGACCATCTCACGCTATCGTTTAGCGGGCAATGATGACTTATGGCCTCGAGCCTGGTGCATCCAATTCATTCGAGTCCAACTCATTCAGATGCAGGGTTAACCGGTGGCTTCCGAGTGAATATTTCTGGAGCAACCGCATTCGCCGGATTGCATCCCGTTCTTGGTTCAACTGGTTATGGAGAAGCTTTAGCGGGAAAGGGCTCTGGATTGACCATCGGAATAACTCCCTGGTCGCTGCGGTAAAGAAACGACCCGGAAGGTGTAAATACCAGCCACATCAGAATGTTTGGGTCTGAGTGTACATACCCAATCGCCATCGCGGCGAATTCCTCGTTATATACCGCCGGAGTCATCCGGAAACACTTCGCGGCTGAATCGTAGTCGGTCACCTGAATCCAGCTCCCGCGATGCTGCTTCTCCCAGTCGACGAAGTCCTGCAGGACCACCGGACTAACACCGGCGCGGCACTCCAGGGGCGAAAGAAATGTGCAGAGCATGGTTGCGGCGGCGAGGATCCAGGTTAGATCGATACCAAGGATCGTGAAGCCAAGAGCTTCACTGATCAGGCTAATTCGGGCCGCCCTCCTCTGTAAGGTTTGCGATCGGTCCGGTGCGTCAACTTTCATCTCTGATGCCTGACCGAACCAGATACTTAAATTGGTAGTGGTATTCATAGTGTTTTGAGCTTGTTGCTGGCGGCTGGTGGTATGTCTGCCTTGCAATGCTCTAAAAAACCGTTTGGGGTCCCCGAGTGTCAGAGTTGACGAAAATAGTGAAAAATTTTTGGCGATCGGTTACCGTGTGCTTTAGAAACGGCGGATTCCGATGAAATCGGGCGAGAGCTCAGTGGCAGGTGGCGCGGGCCTATTCCGCACCACGCGCTGGACGCTGGTAATGGCTTCCGCGCACGACCAGAGTCAGACCGGCCGAGCGGCTTTGGCCGCCCTGTGTCAGATTTACTGGTACCCGCTATATGCTTTTGCGCGCGGGCGTGGTCATTCACCGCACGACGCCCAGGATCTAACGCAAGGGTTTTTCCTGCAGATTCTAGAACATCGGGCGCTGAGCCAAGTGGACCGGCTAAAAGGCAAGTTCCGGTCGTTCCTGCTAGCCTGCTTTCAGAACTTCCTTTTGGTAGAGGCGCGGCGGGCCCACCGACTTAAGCGGGGTGGCCACTATCAGTTTGTTTCCCTCGACCTGGCGAGTGCCGAGAACCGTTATCGACTCGAGCCAGTAGACTATTTGACGGCAGAGAAGATCTTCGAGGCCCGCTGGGCGGCGACATTGCTGGAGCAAGCGATGACGGTTCTGCGTCAGAAATGTCTTGCCCAAGGGAAGCAATCAGTCTTTGACGCGTTAAAGGTATTTGTCGGGATTGGAGAAAGCAGATCTGAGGCCTCCTACGAAAATGCGGCAAAGTCGCTGGGTGTCGGCGTCGGCACAGTAAAGACACTCATCCACCGGTTGCGCAAGCAATACTTTGCCACTGTGCGCGAGGAGGTTGCCCGCACCGTCTCAGATCCTGCCGAGATTGACGAAGAGATCCGCGCGCTCTGTGCCGCGCTAGTCGCTGCCGAAGGAGGGCTGCAGCCGTGAATAGCGAACGTCGACGCATCTGTTCGAGCTGTGGCCGGGAGTTTTCCGCCCCGCTGGAATACTGCCCGGTTTGCATGCTTAGCGGAGCGCTCGCTGCGGAGGCGGCATCTGACGCGCCTTCTTGCGAGGCGGCGCTCGCGCCTCCTGGAGAACCGATGACGCTACGCTTTGAGCATTACGAACTCCTTCAGGCCGAAGACGGTCGGCCGCTCGAGCTGGGTCGAGGTGCAATGGGCGTCACTTACAAAGCGCTCGATGTTGATTTGCGGTGTCCAGTGACCTTGAAAGTCATCAAGGGAAGATATCTCGCTGACGAATTGGCGAAGCTTCGGTTTTTACGTGAAGCACGCGCGGCGGCCAGTGTCCGTCATCCAAATGTCGCCTCGGTGTTTCACCTCGGTCAGAGCGGCGAGAACTACTTCTACGCGATGGAGTTTGTCGAAGGGCAGACCCTGCACAACCTCATCAAACGAAGTGGGCAGCTGGAGGCAAAACTCGCGCTCGAAATCACCAGGCAAGTCGCAGCCGGTTTAGACGCGGTGCACAAAAAAAACCTCGTCCACCGCGACATCAAACCGAGCAATATCATGGTTAGCCTTGACGAGCGCGGTCGTCCCTCGGCGAAAATTATCGACCTTGGACTGGCGAAAGCGATAGACGAACCGCTTACCGAAGCGGCAATTTCAATGCCTGGAGTTTTTGCCGGGACTCCAGAGTTTGCCAGTCCGGAGCAATTCGCAGGGGTGAACGTGGACATTCGGTCGGATCTGTACTCCCTTGGCGTGACGCTCTGGGAGATGCTAACCGGTCAAGCGCCTTTTCGAGGCTCTCCCGGTGAGGTGATGGATCAGCATCGGCATCGCCAGTTGCCGGTCGAACAACTCAAGGACGTCCCACAGCCGCTAGTCGTCTTCCTTGAACTGCTACTGGAGAAGGATCCGGTGCAGCGCTTCCAGAGCCCGAGCGAAGTCTTGGAGGTGCTCCCCGTGATAGCCGATGCCATCTATGCGGGGCGCCGGCTGGTAAAGACCATCCGCGTTTTTGTCTCATCGACTGGTGACGTCCAAAAAGAGCGGCATCTGGCAGATCGAGTGATGCGTTCGATGGCAGCAGAGTTCAGCCTGCCGGTGAGAGACTCTTATTCGATCTTCCAACGCTTGGCGGAAGAAAATGGTGGACCGGAAAACGGTTTGCCGAAAAGTGAGCCCGATAATCACAGTCCGTTGATTCTGTGTCCTTATTTTCTTGAACATCAGAAGTTACAGCCGGGGGCGGGTCATCAGGGAGCGATCCCGAACACCGCAGACTTTGATCTGGTGATTTGTGTCCTTTGGTCGCGCCTAGGCTCCGTGTTGGCCCCGACCTTAAGGATGCCGGATGGGAGCGCGCCGGGCTCGGGAACAGAATACGAACTTGCCTGGGCGTTAGACCATGCAGGCAAGAATAGGGGTGTTCCGCAATTGCGCGTTTACCGCAACTTTTCGAAGCCGATGCCGCCGTTGGAACCGAAGGAGGAGCGCGAGGCCTTTCTCGCGCAATGGGACTCCTTGCAGGAGTTCTTGGTGCGTTGGGAGAAGACCAGCGCGGAGAGCTTTGTCGCGAGCTGCAACAACTATCGCGACCTGCAGGTGTTTGAAGAGCTCTTCCGGGGACATTTCCGCGATTTCTTGGCGAAGGAGATAGGCCAGGAAGCCGAACGAAAAGCTACGAAAGTGCGCCGATGGAAATCCAACCCGTTCCGCGGGCTGAATTTCTTCGATTTCGAACACGCGCCAATCTTCCACGGTAGAACAAAAGCAATTGGGGAGGTGTTGGAAGCCTTGGAAGGGCAAGCCAGAGCGCAACGGCCTTTTGTGCTGATCGTGGGTGCGAGCGGCTCAGGAAAAAGCTCGCTGGTGCGTGCGGGCGTGCTTCCACTCTTAACGCAACCCGAAACGATTGAAGGGGTCGGACTCTGGCGGTGGGCGGTAACCAGACCCGGAGCCGGTGGAAGCGGCGGTGATTGCTTCGACGCCTTGGCGGCCGCGCTGCTGGAGCCTCTGGCGTTGCCGACCTTGGCGAACCCGGAATCACTGGACGCGATCCATGATCTGGCGAGCGAAGTTAGGGAACACTCCGACAGCGTCGCTCTTCGGGTCAGGGACGCGCTAGATCACGCCGCAAGGGAGTGGAAAATCCAGCGTTGCCATTTCCTGGAGGAAAAAGAGCGCCAACTCCGGGGTTCGGGAAGATTGGACGACGCGGACCTGGCTCGACAGGAGAGGGAGAGCTTCGAACTACCGAAAGCCCGTATGGCCTTGGTGGTTGACCAGTTGGAAGAATTGTTCACGACCGGTTTTTCACCTGACGTTCGGCAGAAGTATGTCTCAGCGCTCGCTGGTTTGGTTCGGAGCGGCCGAGTTTTTCTCCTGGCGACGTTACGGAGCGACTTTTACGGTTCGTATCTGGAGTTCCCAGATTTGATCGAGCTCACCAAGCCGGGCGGAAAATTCGATCTGCGGCCGCCCACGCCTGCCGAGATAGGGAACATGATCCGGTTACCGGCCGAACCAGCCGGTCTCCAATTCGAGCTGGACCGGGAGACGGGTCAACTCCTGGATCAAGAGCTGCGCGATATTGCCTCTGGCACACCGGAATCGTTGCCGTTACTCGAGCATGTTTTGTCCTTGCTCTACGATCGGCAGAACACCCGGGATGATGGCTTGCTGCGGTGGTCGGACTATCGCGAACTAGGGGAATTGAAGGGCGCGCTCGCTAAGCACGCCGAATCGGTATTCAGCACTTTGGGATCGGATGATCAGAGGGCCTTTCCTCTGGTGATGCGGCATCTGGTCACATTGGGCCAGGGCGAAGAGGAGGTGCCCAACCGGCGGACGGTGCCTTACCGTGATCTCGTCGCCGCAGGAGAAACCGATCAGAACCAGAGGGCCGGTGCGAAAGGCTTTGTTGATCTATTCGTTGAAAAACGGCTGTTGGTTGCGGACACCGATCCCCAAGGAGAGGTCACCGTGAGCGTCGCGCACGAAGCGCTGCTGCGGGAGTGGCAACGGGCCAAAGAGTGGCTAACCGAAAACCGCGAGTTTCTGCGGATGCGGGACCGCCTGGATTCGAGCCTAAAGCTCTGGGTAAGCCGGGGAAAGCAAAAGGATGACCTGCTCGAACCGGGGCTCCATTTGGCGGAAGGTGAAAAGCTCGTCAAAGACTTTGGACCGTCGTTCAACCGGGAACAGATTGATTACGTCTATGCAAGCGTTGCTGAACGAAATCGGCGCAAGAAGGCTCAGGCGCGGATTCGTTATGCGGTAATGACGACCCTCGGCGTGCTAGCGATCGTAACCGGCTTTCAATGGATCCAGGCCGAGCGCCACCGTCAGAGCGCTGAGAAGAATGCGGCACTGGCCCGAGCAGAAGAAGCACACGCGAAACAAGCCTTGGCATCTGAAGCAGAAGTCGCCAGGAAACTCCACGACCAGTTGCGCCAAGCGAGTTGGGCGAGCTTCAACCAAGCCGAGCGTCAGTTCCAGTTTGGAGAGTGGCGAGAAGGCATCGCTCTTCTGGCGCGTGCGATCAAGTTCGACCCGGAAAATCAAGTCGCCTCGGAGCGATTCTTCCAAGAACTGATTGTCCACCGTGAGAAGGCGCTGCCGCTTCCCATCGCCTCTTTTAACCATCAAGCTGAGGTCGTAGGCGCGGCGTTCAGTCCGGACGGTACTCGGATCCTGACGGCAAGCGCAGATCACAGCGCCAAGCTCTGGGATGCATCCGGCAAACTCATTGCCTCGTTTGACCATCTTAGTAGTATCTTGCACGCCTTGTTTAGTCCGGATGGTACTCGGATCCTGACGGCAAGCATGGACAACAGCGCCAAGCTCTGGGATGCTGCCTCAGGCAAGCTCATCGCTTCCTTTCAGCATCAGAATTGGATCTGGCACGGCGCATTTAGTGCCGACGGTAAGCGGATTCTGACGGCAAGCGCAGATCACAGCGCCAAGCTCTGGGATGCCGTCTCAGGCAAGCTTATCGCCTCTTTTGATCATCAGGATGAGGTCTTACAAGCGGAGTTTAGCCCGGACGGTGGTCGAATCCTGACAGCAAGCCGAGACAAAACCGCCAAGCTCTGGGATACGGCTACCGGAACACTGATCGACTCCTTTCATCATCAGGATTGGGTCTCACGCGCGGCGTTTAGTCCGGATGGCGCTCGTATCCTGACAGCAAGCGCGGACCATGCCGCCAAGCTCTGGGATGCCTCTTCGGGGGCCCTCATCGCCTCCTTTGCTCACCAAGACATTGTCCGAAGAGCAGCATTTAGCCCAGACGGTACGCGGATCCTGACAGCAAGCGCGGATCACAGCGCCAAGCTCTGGGATATCGCCTCGGGCAAGCTTATTTCCTCCTTCGACCATCAAGACGAGGTCAACGACGCAACGTTCAGTCCGGATGGCGCTCGTATAGTGACTGGAAGCTCGGACAAAACTGCCAAGCTTTGGGATGCGGCCTCTGGGAAGCTCATCGCTTCGTTTAGCCATTCGGATGAGGTCTTACAAGCGGCCTTTAGTCCTGACGGTGCTCGGATCGTGACAGCGAGCAAGGACAAGACCGCCAAGCTTTGGGATGTGGCTTCGCACAAACCCGTTACCTCCTTTGATCATAAGGATACCGTTGAGAACGCGGTGTTCAGTGCGGACGGCGCTCGCGTCCTGACGGCAAGCACGGATCACAGCGCTAACCTCTGGGACCCGGCCTCGGGCAAGCTCATCGCCTCCTTTGACCGTCTGGGTTGGCCCTTTCACGCGACGTTCAGTCCCGACGGCACTCAGGTTCTGACAGCAAGCACGGACGATTACAGCGCCCCGCACGTTGAGCACTACTTTCTCTCGCCTTTCGACACCCAGCGCGGTATCTACAGCGCCAAGCTCTGGGATACTGTCTCGGGCAAGCTTCTGGCCTCCTTTGCCCATCCGGCTGAACTCCGCGACGCGGCATTCAGTCCAGACGGTGCTCGGATCCTGACGGCAAGCGCGGACGGGACCGCCAAGCTCTGGGATGCGACCTCAGGCAAGCTCCGCACCTCCTTTGTTATCTCTAGCGGCCTGCATCGGGAACAGGTTATCCGCGCGGCCTTTAGTCCGGATGGCGCCCGGATCCTGACAGCAAGCCAGATCGATGACAACGTCAAGCTATGGGATGCGGCCTCAGGTAAACTCATCGCCTCATTGGCCGATCCCGGGATTGGAAATTTCATGTACGGGGCGTTTACTCCAGACGGTGCCCGGATCCTGGCGGCGGGCACTGAAATGGCCGGCCTCTGGGATGCGGCATCGGGCAAGCTCATCGCATCCTTTGCCCATGGTCCGATCTGGCAATGGTTTCTGGAGGCAGACCGGCCGGGTCTTCACTTTAGCCCGGATTGCGCTTGGATCCTGACGATCAGCGCGAATAACAGCGCCGAGCTCTTGGATGCGACCTTGGGCGAGCTGGTCGCCTCCTTTCCCCATCAAGACGAGGTCTTTCAAGCGGAGTTCAGTTCGGACGGTGCTCGGATCCTGACAGCAAGCAGAGACAAAACCGCCAAGCTTTGGGATGCGGCCTCGGGTAAGCTGATCGTTTCCTTTGACCATTCAGATGGTCTCAATCACGCGGCGTTTAGTCCTGACGGTGCTCGGATCCTCACGGCAAGCGGGGACAACACGGCTAAAATCTGGAATGCGACCTCGGGTAAGCTAATTTGCTCCTTTGACCATCAAGATACTGTCCCATGGGCGGGGTTTAGTCCGGACGGTACTCGGATTCTGACGGTAAGCTGGGACAAGACCGCTAAACTCTGGGACGCGGCTACTCCCGTTGAGCTGGCTCGGCAGGTAAAAGAAGCGGGCGGCGACACTGCGAGGAGGAGCTCTTCGGTTTCGACCGCTAACTCACCCACGCAGCAAGTCGAATCGCTTTCAGAGATCGCAAGCGGACTCGAATTTACAAACGAGGGTTCACTCATCGCAGTCAATGAGGAACACAGATCGAAGCTAACGAAGGAATTGAAGGACTTGGCACAAGGCGTTGGTCCTAGCGCGCGTTTCATGCGGTGGTTTTTCAGTACAGCAAGTGATCGAACGATCTTTCCGGCCAGCGACGTAAAAATTGCAGAGTGGGTGGACAACACCCTCTTGACGAATCCAAACGTAACCGAAGAATGGGTGCGAAACGCTTTAATTTTCCTCCCCAATGACCCATTGCTGCACATCGCGCTCGCTGGGTTTGAAACTGACTCCAGCCGCGCTGACTTTCTTCGCTCATTCGGGTTGGCCAGACTCCCGAAAAGCAGCGCCGTCTGCAGGCGCGCGGGCGAGATGCTGATTGCACAAGACCGCCCCAAACTCGCTCTGGCTGCCGTCGACCAGGCGCTTCTCGCCGATCCAACAGACCTACCGGCACAGCGTCTTCGACTCAAGGTCCTGGACGCGACGGCCCGATGATAGCTTCATTGGACCGCAGTAAATCTCAGTAGCGATGAAGCGCTTGCAAAGCGCGATGAAGTCTACCCGGGCCGACAACTCCTGACAAGCCAAGTCGTTTCCGCCGCTTGCGTCCCATTGAATATGCTCCGATCCATAGTAGTCACCGGTCGTTAGAGCACGGTCGAAACTATCGAGTAGCGCCCCCTGGTTAAGTGACATGGTAATTCCCAAAATAGTATTACCTGAAAGCTCCAACAGGCGTCTCTGCTAGTTCGACACTTTGTACTCCTTATAGGGGTGCCAGCAGCAACCGTGCGAAAATTTACTGTAGCGTATTGTATGTAAGATTGACCGGGAATTTGTTCGTACTGTCGTACTGTTGGCGACTGCCTGGAGCGCAGAAAGTAGGTGCCCTTCGGTATCAGATGAGGGGTGAGCCAACGAGGATATCCTAGGACTACGTTGGAGAGCAGACTCAGGCAGTTAGCCTTGTTGAGTTGCGATAGCAACTGGACAAAAACAACGTTAGTGAGTCGAAAACGGGGATGGTCGTGCCAGATTTCCTAGGCCACGGAGTTGAGCGTTGATCTTTTGCAGATCGAAGTGACCCGGATCAAACTGCCCACCGAGCCAGTCGAGCATTTCCTGATGTTCTTTGTGCTTGGGATTCTTGAGAGCCTTCAAGAGTTCGTAGTAGCCCCAGATGCCGCCACAGTCTTCCGGCGGACAGGCGTTCTCTCCATCCAAACAAAGTGCATCCCTATTGTTAGGGTCGGCGGGCAAGGTCTTTTCGACGACTACTTCATGCACCCAGCTGTCCCCAAAATCATATTCGTAAATAAAAGACGCCTTTTCGTGCCGCGCGAGTTCAGCCAGGCAAAAACGCCGCTCGTCAAGGCGCTCCTCGCCGGGGTAGTCATCGTCTGAAGGCGCCGAGTAAACAATTGGAGCATCCACGAAATGATGCAGGTGGCTGTCCGTCCATCCCATTACAATCTGAAGGACATCGTGCAGGCGATTGAGGTTGATACTGACGGGCACCAGAACACGGCGCCAAACAGCCGGTTTGCTGCCACGCAGAGTAATTTTGAGTTCGTAGAGGGGTAAGCTTTGTGCGGGCTGTTTCTTCATGCGTGCGATCACTGGATTTACCAAAACCGTTTTGACAAGGAAATAGTCAACGTCAAATCACGTTGAATGGCGGAGCCTTTCAGCCAGAAAACTCCGGAAGAATGTGTTGCACACACTCACATACTGAGGTGCTACGCCGGTGAACACCGACAATTTCAGTGATGCGGTCCCGGATTTAGTCATGCTGTCGCCGAACTACCTGGAACCCAAAAAGTACGTGCCATTCGGTATCACATGGCGATGAGCCAGCGGGGATGTTTTCGACAGATCCGCATCATTAATTTGCTCGCCCTCCGCTCGCAGCTGCCCAACGATGTTGCCGATGGCGATGGTATTCCAGACCAGAACGGCATTGGAGAGCAGGCTCAGACAGCTGGCCTTGTTCATGATTTCCTCGTAATCACCGGTGCGAAACTCGCCGCGATTGGCGAAGAACAACCAGCGAGCCAGTTCATGGCGCGCTTCGCCTCGATTGAGTTGCAACTGAACTCGCCGTCGAATGTTCTCCTCGTGGATATAGCGAAGTATGAAGATCGTCTTGACGATCCGGCCCAGGGCGCTCAGCGCTTTAGCGACTCGATCCGATGGCGAGGCGCTGCTCAAGCGCTGAAGCACTACGTGTGCGGGTACCACGCGGTTACGGAGACTAGCCGTCACGCGCACTAACTGGTCCCATTGTTCGGGAATCAAATCCAGATCGATCCCGGTGTGAACCAGCGTCCCAAGCGTGTCCAACGGTAAGGTCCGGTCGACTTTGTAGAGTTGTTGATCGGCGAGGTCGCGCAGCCGCGGCATAAAAGAGTAGCCCAACAAAAAGCACAGGCCGAACAATTGTTCGGTGAAGCCGTGGGTGTCGGTGTAATGCTCCCGCGGACGCAGGATCGTATCGTTCTCCAGCAATCCTTCGAGCACGTAGAGCGCTTCGCGGGGCGAGCACGAAATTACCCGAGTGCCGAACACACTGTACTGGTCGGAGGTATGCGTATAAATCGTGACCGCTCGCTCGTAGTAGCCAAAATACCGCGGGTAAAAGGAGGATAACAGTGAACTGGCCTGGATGGCGAAGCGTTGCCCGTCTGAAGAAGAAGCAATGCCGGCGCCATAGATTGAGCTGAGCGCGAGGCGATGATGATAATCAACCAGTATCGCGTTGGCCGCCTTGAGCGTAGTCTCGGTCAAAAACATCTGCGAAACGTGTTGGAGCATATCGACCGTAATGCCCTCGACACTGTGCGCCATGCCCGCCAGGCCGAGGTTAGTTCCATGCGCAATGAGGGCCGCTAGCAAAGTCTGATAGAGGTTAGCTCCGCGCGGTTGGTATCCGCTCAGTGGTCTCAATTCCCGGGTGAATCCACATAATCGGTCGATTTCCTGCAACAACGCTTCAATTCGAACAGGGGGAAGACTGGTTTCAATGGCACGTTTGAGTTGCTTAACGCGCTCAGGAATTTCCAACGCATCAGAGCGTTTCAGATATAGTCGTCCATCTCTGACGCTCGCGAAGGGATTGTCCGGCAGACCGTCCTGGGCTTGCTTGATTGCCTCGGCATACTCCTGGCGCAGCTTATCCAGCACCCGATCAGCCTCATTGGGGAGAACCAGCGCCCGATAAGCCTCTTCACGTTGGCTGGCCCATTGGCTTTCCTCATAGACCAGGTTCCAGAAGGAGACATGCCTGCGGCTATGAGCAAGATGCAGGTTACCTGCCCGTAACGCATCGCGGACCGCCAGAGCCAGTCCGATTTCCCATAAATTGCGCTCCAACGAGCCGTCCTCACGCTCAAGGGCTGCGCGCCATGCTGCCGGCACAAAGTCGCTCGGTGCATTGACCGGTAGAGTACCCAGTTCGTCCGAATCAAGGCGGCGTACAAGATCGACCGCAGCAAGTAAGGGCTTGCTGCCGGTCTCCGCCTGAAAAGGCAGTCCAAAGAAAGCCGGCAGATAGCGGCGCAGAGGCGAATACCGGGCGCACAACTCGTCCAGATATCCGCGCTCTTCGAGCCGCTTGAATTGGCGGCAACTGGCTACCGCATCGCGCAAGGTTAGCTCATCGATCTGTTGATAGAGGCGCTCGAGTCTGTTCTGGTCTGCATTGGCTGGTTCCAGCAAGTTATCCATTGCGCTGAGGACCAGGTCCAAGCCTTCCTTGGCCTTGCGGCGAAACTGCCGATATTGTTCCTCAAAGGCGTTGCGCGCCCGGCGGCACATATCGGTCAGGTATTGGTCGTGCATCTCCACGACGTGGTCGAGCAACGTCTTTCGGATCTCCGCCACAAAACAGGCGACAAGCGCTATGCGCTTGGCTGGGGCGAATCGTTTCAGCGCCTGCGCATCGTATCTCCTGGCCAATTGCGCCAAGTACTCGACCATGCGTGGGTCTATGCCGCCGAGTGTGATTCGATCAGCGACGATCTCTTCGACCAATCGATAGCGCTCGATGTACTTGATGATCGCGGGGGCAGAAGCATAGGGTGGATACTCTTTGAGTCGAAACAGTCTTGAGCGGTTATCGCTATCGGCGGGCTGCAACAGTTCGTCGAGACACTCTTTTACTTCCACCGGTAACTGGCTGCTGATACGTTCGAAAATATCTTGCTGGGCAGCGGCGGCAACCGAAGCAACCAGACGTTCGATCGTCGAGTGCACTGGAAGCACCACACGCCAAGCACGGAGTTGATCCACTGCGCGGCGAAGCAGATCGATGGGCAAAGGGCCTTCGGCAGCCCGTGCCTCCAGCCAGCGAGTCAGACGCTCTTGAAGGGTTTGGTCAAATTGCTGGTAGCCAAGATACCGGCGGATGCGCTGCTCCTGTTCGCTGAGCGTGGCATCGCGCTCCGGAGGCGCGATAAAGAGCACTGGCGGCAGATCCAGCTGGCGGCTCAGGTGGGTAAGGATGCGCACAGGCACCAAATCGTAGTCGTCGAGGAAACGGCCGTAATTGCGCAGCGTGCAGAGCTGGAGGGCAAACCGCCGGCGATTGGTATCACCGCGACAACGCCGTACCTCGGCCTTATCAGCCTCTGACAGCGTCCAGTCACGTGCCAGCTCTTCGTCGGCCGGGTCCGCCGCCAGCACCAGTTTAGCGGGCCGCACACGCACCGTCAGCTTCGGCTCTTGGGCCAAAGGCTCTCTTTCAGTAGACATTATAGCGGCTCCGTTCCAGATCCGCCGCCAACTCTTCGCCTGAGGGCCGCGTGTAAATCGCCGTCGTATCCAGTGACTCGTGTCCGAGCAGGGTGGCTAAATCAACCAGTTTGCCCGGATTCTGCCGCAGGTAGTTCAATGCAAAAGTGTGCCGCAAGGTGTGAGCAGAGACTTTCACGCGTGAGATCTTGGCGCGGCGCGCTAATTCCGTGATCACAGCTTGAATGGTTCTGGTGGGAAGGCGGTTGCCGCGAGCGTTAGTAAACAGAAAATCCTCAGCGCCGGTCTTTTGCCGGGACTCTTGGTAAATGCTCAACGCGCGCCGGGCCGTCGCATTGAGCGGCACCTCACGTTCTTTGCCACCCTTGCCCTGCCGGATGCGTACTATCCCGGAACGCTCTCGGATGCGCACGTCGGCGACTGATAGCGCCGCGACCTCGCCAACCCGTAAGCCAGCCTGCAGCATCAGCTGGATCAGTGCATAGTTGCGCTTCGCCAGGCCATGACGCGACTGACCGGCCGCCCGCAGCAACATATGAACCTCGGGCTCGGCTAAACCGATCGGTCTCTGGCTTCGTACCGTGCGCACCGCCTTCAGTTCCAGTGCAATGTCCCTTTTGATGAGCTTTTGGTTGCACGCCCACTTACAGAAGCGCCGCAGCGCCTCCAGTCTCCGATTGACAGTCGCCGGCTTGAGACCTTTGACCGCAATCAGATGTTGGCGATAGTTAATCAGTTCAATCGTACTGATCTGGTTGAGCCGGACCTTGGTTCCGCGCGATTGCTTCAACCAGGCGATAAACATCTCCAGATCGGAGACGTAGCCGCGCACCGTGACGGGCGAGAGGTCCTCGCGCTTCATTGCTTCTCTGAAGGCTTGCGGCCACCGTGTGATCGGGGAGGTAAGCTGTATTTTATGCAATATTGACCCCTGCGTTAGACCCCTCCTTTACTGCGTACAATACAGGCGCTCAAGGAAAAATCCTGCGTACATTCTGCATTGTACGCAAGTATTTCACGCAATAACAGCTCTCCAAACCCCACTTTTGGCAGTTTTTCGCCCAAAAATTACTCTAAGGTCCCGTTTAGACGGTCGCTTAGAGTAAATTTCTGCGCGCGTGCTGCTGGCACCCCCGTTACCAAAGGCTGCTATTTGATCGGCAAACCCGAGCAGGGGTCTTTGCCACCATCCGCCTGGGCGGCGCGAAAGCGCTCCGCTTCAGTGCTCGGCCGACACATGGCATACATCGAGGAGGGCGACGGCATCCCCATCGTCTTTCTTCACGGCAGGAGACCTTGCATACCTTTTTCAGCCACGATACTGGCCGGAATGCCAACGGCGTTGAAGGAGATATCCACCCTGCCCTCCTCTTCGACGATAGAATCAAGATGACCTTCAATAGCCTTTTCCTCGAGAGCGTCAACCTCCGCTGCTTTGGCCCTGCCGCCGGATCTTGAGATCTCGTCCCCTAGCGTCTTGATTGATTCTAACCGGCGGGCGGCGATGTAAACCACTGCCCCCTCAAGCGCAAATTTACGGGCTATTGCGCTTCCGACACCGCCGCCAGCACCGTACACTACTGCGATTTTATCTTTTAGAAGCATTATTGGCTCTTGTTTAGTTAACGCGCAACTGCGCGTTACCTATTAAGACCGCCAATACCGCCGATAATAATCGGCCTTTTCGCAATTAAATTCTATCGCAGCCAGCGTCAGTCCGGCGAAGTAGCCATTTTGGGTCTCTTCTTTCGACGAATCGGGCTGACCAGAGAGTTGGTTACCGGGCCAGGGAAAAGATCCTGGCGATTTGAGTTAGCGACGCCCGATTGTGCTCAGCAAACCAGGTGGCTATGGAAGTCCACATCGTGACAGAGGCGCTTCGACTTCTAAATGCTCCTCAACACCGGAATCACTAGTCGTCGAAACAATTTGTTCACCTCGTCAACCGGCATCCGCTTTTTTCCGATTAACCACGAGGTTAACAGTCGGGAAAGTACACCGGCAATGAGTCGGGCCAGCGCTTTCACCCGAATTGGATTGCTCCCCTCTCTCGTGCTTCCCCGAGTGCGGGCAGGAGACCCAGGTCTAGCTAGCTACCTAGTTGTAGCGAACTGAGAACATCCGAAGGCGAGAATTATATTGCACATCACCTGTTCTTCTATACTCCGAAGATCGATATAAGTAAGCCTGGCAGTTGACAAGCTAAAAGTTGGGCGACCCTCACTCGAGGCTGACATGGACTAATGGAAAGTTTGAGAGAAGGCGGGTCCGTCTCAGCGGCTGACGCGCACGTTCCCGATCACCGGAGGGCCAAGCAAAAATCATCGAACGGTAACCGGCTTCGTCGAGTTTTCTGTTTAATCACTTTCTCGGGAGAAAAGACTTTCTCCCGGTCGAGCCCCAAAGCGGTCTCTCTTTCCTCTTTCTCCTAGGCGCACCGAGGTTCGCCTAATGCCACTCCTGCTACTAGTGTCTGGCCATCGCCAGAATTAGCTCAACCCGCGGAGGCCTGGGTTCCCAGTAGCGGCGGAACCGAAAACAGCGCTAAGGCGTTCAGTTTTCTGAACACACGGTCTGATTTTCTTACTGTGGCGGCAGTCGCAGCGCTGCTCGCAACGCCGTCCGCTGCTCTCGGTGACTCAGTTTCTTCGGCTTCTGTGGCGGCTCTGCCAACTCGTGGCGATGACGTGCTCGAGGATCATGGTGGTTCGATTCTTTGTCCGCGCGCGGGTCATTCGGAACCAGGCTGAGGTTATCCAGGTCGGCTGCGATTCGTTCCAGCACGCGGACTACCCGCGGGCGGTCGAAAGCAACAAACTCCGTCTCGAAATCTTCATCGGGCCGAAGATTCACAACCACGTTTTCGCCACGTTCCAGTCGCTGCAGCCAATCAGTGCAACGTCGCAACACTTCAACTTCTCTCGCTAAGTGGGATCGGATCTCGGTTTCGGACTCAGGCCGTTTGGCTTTTTTCCTTCTACCGGAACCTCGGCTCGATTGTCGCAGTTGGCTCAGCCAGACTGGAATCTCCTTGCCCTCGGGCGCGTTGAGAAGTTGGTGGATTCGACTCGAGCTCAGTCCGGTCGCGCCAGCGATTTTGCGAATCGATAGGCCAGCTTGATGGGCTGAGATGATTGCCCAGATACGTTCTACCTGAGCATCGGTAAAGCGGATGCTTGCGGTCTTTAACCGGGCGATCAGTTGCTGCTCTAGTTGCACCCTCTGGCGCAACTCCTCTATTGTGGTGGCCACGGTCCGATTTTACACGCGAGGAGTTAGAGCTGTCCACAAAACTGAACACCTTAGCGCTGCTTTTGGTTCCATTGCTCCCGTTACCCCAATTTCGCCCCACTTATGGGGACCTCAAGACCTACCCCGGATGGGATCCGCTTCGGAAGGATCCACGTTTTGAGAAATTGTTAGCTGCGTTAGCGCCACGGGATTGAAAGGCGATTACGCCTGGCTTCAATCAGGGAAAAGCCTCATCAAAAAACTCTGAAACTCAAACAAGTCGAGCCGTGACCGCCGGGCATTTTGTGCGAGGACTAGAATCCCGGGAGCTAAGCCAACTCCCCAGTTGTGAAAACCCACGGCAAACGCACCTGCGAGGTTTGCGGCACCGCATTTAACGAAAACAGCGAGTTCTGCCCGGTCTGCGCCTTGCGCGGAGCTCTTGAAACCCAAAGCGATTCCGTCGCGCTAACTTCCTCTGAACTCCGCTTCGAGCACTACACGGTACTCCAGAATGCGGAGGGAAAGCCGTTCGAGCTCGGCCGCGGCGCAATGGGGGTTACTTACAAAGCGTTCGATGTCCACCTGCAGCGCCCGGCCGCCCTCAAGATCATCAATGCCCAACTCTTAGGCAACGAGTCAGCTCGGGCCCGTTTTGTACGTGAAGCTCGAGCTGCGGCCAGCGTCCGGCACCAAAACGTGGCCTCGGTGTTTCATATCGGCGAAAGCGGCGGCAATTACTATTACGCGATGGAGTTTGTTGAGGGCGAAAGCTTGGCGGCGCTCATCCGGCGTTCCGGATGCCTGGAAACACATCTGGCCTTGGGAATCGTGAAAGAAGCAGCTGCGGGGTTGGTGGCGATCGAGAAACAGCACCTTGTCCACCGGGATATTAAGCCAAGCAACATCATGGTCAGCTTGCAGGGCGGAAAGTTAGAGAATGTAGAACTCATCGACCTAGGTCTGGCTAAAGGCGTTGCTGAGGAAAATACCCTTTCGACGGTAGGAGCATTTGTCGGCACACCAGCTTACGCGAGCCCGGAACAGTTCGCCGGGATCGCGACCGATATTCGTTCTGATCTATATTCGCTCGGCGTGACACTTTGGGAAATGCTGAGCGGCAAGCTGCCTTTTAGTGGCTCGGCCGCCGAGCTGATGTATCAGCATCAGCATGCGGAGCCGCCGATTGAAAAATTGAAGAACGTTCCGTTGCCGGTTGTCGCACTGCTTCAGGTGCTGGTGGCGAAGGATCCAGGCGAGCGTTTTCAAAGTCCCGGCGAGTTGCAGAGGGCGCTCACAAGAGTCAGAGAGGCAATCGCTTCCGGGTTACACTTGACGGCGCGCGAGCTAACGTCGCCGGCTGAACCAGTCGCCGCGAGATTGCCAAAAGTAACGCCGAAAAAGCAGCCGATTCGATGGGTAGTCGGTTCATTTTTGTGTGTTGCCGCATTAGCAACCGCCTGGTTCTTCTTCTCCGGTCGCGCAGCGTCTTTGTTTAACGAGCTTGCTAACACATCGATACCACCCGAAAAAAGCATCGCAGTCCTTCCCTTCGAGAACATCAGCCCAAATAAAGACGACGCCTACTTTGCGGACGGAGTGCAAGGTGAGATTCTCAATAATCTAGCCAAGATTGCCCAACTCAAAGTCATTAGCCGGACCTCGGTGATGCAGTATCGGTCGGATACCAAGCGCGATCTGCGCCAGATCGCCAGTGCACTGGGCGTTGCCAATGTGTTGGAAGGAACCGTGCGTCGCGACGGAAATCATGTGCGCGTTAGTACGGAGTTAGTCGACGCTCGCAATGACAACACGATTTGGGCGGATAGTTACGATCGGGATCTGACCGATATTTTCGCCATTCAGAGCGAAGTGGCCAAGACCGTCGCCGGCAAACTAACCGCTACGCTTTCCTCGACAGAGAAGAAGAGGATCGAAGCAAAACCGACCAAGAACCTCGAAGCATATGACCTTTATCTCCGTGCAAAGGAGCTAATTCCGCGTGAGAGTTCGTCACTGGTTGTAGCTGAGCCAGCGACTTTCTCAAAAGGGCTCGCGTTCTTGGAAGAAGCGACCCGAATGGACCCAAATTTCGCGCTCGGATATTGCCTGATTGCAAAGGTTCATGATTTTCTCTATGACGATCAATTTGATCACACGCCAGAGAGGCGCGCGCTTGGTGATGCGGCCGTGGACAAAGCGTTGCAGCTTCAACCGGATCTACCTGAGGTCCACTTGGCCGTAGCGTTTCACCTTTATACCTGCTATCGCGACTTTGAGAGAGCTCGTGTTCAGTTAGCCATTGCTGCGCAATCTCTTTCGAATAGTCCTGATCTGCTCGAACTCATGGCTATAATCGACCAAGTACAGGGCCGGTGGGAAGAGGCGACGACAGGCCTCGAGAAGGCCGTGAACCTGGATCCAAGAAATCCTGAGCTTTTGGAGGAACTGGGTGTGCTCTACGGGAACCTTCGACGCTATCGAGACGCCGATCGGATCTGGGATCGCGTCATTGAACTTGAGCCCGATCAACAAATCTTTCAGGCCCATAAAGCTTGGACCGCGTTTCTCGAGAAGGGGGATGTGAAGCGTGTCCGTGCCGCATATGAAGCGCTTCCATCTTCTATGAAAGATGACGTCTGGATCACGGGGGATAGAATTTACTTTGCGGCATGCGATCGCGACTTTAAGACCGCTCACGAAGTTGTCAGCAAAAGTCCCAACAAAGAACTTTACTTCCGTGCCGCTCTGGTTCCCCGCCGATGCCTGGATATCTGGCTGGAAATGGTTCAGGGAAATCATCCCACGATGGAAGAGTTCGGCGCAACGCGGGAGCAGCTTTCCCGAAAAGTCGAAGCAGATCCCACCAATGCACCGCTGCTGTCTGCGCTCGCCTGCGTTGATATCGGTCTTGGGCGGAAGGAGGAAGCAATTTCGGAAGGGAAGCGTGCTATAGAAATGTTGCCGATCTCCAAAGACGCAACCATTGGGCCGAAGCTCGTACAGAATCTAGCTCTAGTTTACGCATGGGCGGATGAGCCGGACCTTGCCTTCGACCAATTAAATATTCTGATGAAAGGACCTACTAACTCTTTATTACGGTATGGGGTATATAAACGCGAACCTAATTGGGACCCTCTGCGCAAAGATCCTCGCTTTGACAAATTGCTAGCCGAACTAGCGCCGCGGGATTGAGCGGCAGACCAATCGATGTACTTCGACTACTACATGGAGGTTAGCTCCAGCTAGATTAGCTAGCTGTAGCGAACCGATAACATAATCGGCTGAAACCGATAACATCCGCGGTTTTGAAACCACATTAAGTGAGAATAAGAGCCCTCTCAAAACCACTTTAAGTGAGAATGAAACCACATTAATTGAGAACTGACCGAGAACATCGGGGTCAGAACCACATTAATGAGAATGGCTAAAGCGGGATTCCCGCCGCCAGCAGTTGACTTTGCAATTCCTGGGTTCGGCCTGATCTGAGGTAAGTTGGCTACTCAGGAAGGGGTCGGTGCACGAAACGGAAATAAAGCACGCTAAGCCGCAGCTTCCAGTGTAAACAGGCCCGTCATGGCCTCCTTGGGATTCCGCAACGGTCGAAACCGTAGACCAGCGAGATTTGCTTACGGATTCTGTTACGACTGAAGGAGCTGAAAAGATAATTTCCCTGCAGCAATCTCGCGGTCGGGATTGGTGCGCGGAGGTTGAACGACTTGCACCCGGACCGAGCGGATCATCTACGCAATTGACGGGGTGAGGCGCCGGCGTTGAACCGCTAACTGGGGTTCCGATAGCAGATGGACCAAAAACAACGTTTAGCCCCTTCAGCTATCGGATCCTCAGGTTCTAATCTGTCATCGCGCGGATTAAGGATGCTATTGGCTGCTTGGGGTAGTAGTTGGAGACGGCGTCGCAGCCGGTGCTGGAGTTTGGTTAAAGGTCAGCATCCGGATGTTCCAATCATCACCTTCACGAATCACCGGCCAGTAACCCTTGGCATCTACAGGACCGAAGTTCTGGCCTTTGACAGTCGCAGTCCAACTTCCGGTTGCCCACATTTGTTTGCCATCGGTAGTAATGTGAGGGGAATCCTCATCGACCGGCGCGACGTTGTTGCTCAAATGGATTTGCTTGAACACGTCCGTATAATATTTCTCGATTGCCTCCCGGCCGAAAATCGTTCCTCCCGGTGTCACCAGAATTCCGTCCTTCGTGAAGTTCGCGGCCACAGCGGCGGCATCGTTCTTGTCAAGTGCATCAGTGTGCGCCTTATGCGAGTGATAAGCCGTTCGCGTAGTTTCGGATCGGGAGTGTTAGTTTATTGGGACGGTGTCGCAGCCGGTGGCGGGGTTACGTTGGTGGTGAGTAATCGCTTCTTCCAAACACCGCCCTCTCGAGCAGCAATCGATGAATGATAGCCGCTGATTTGTATAGGACCGAAGTTCTGGCCTTGAATAATTCCACTCCAAGATCCGTTTTCCCACATCTCATTGCCAGCCGCACTTATAATGTGAGGGGAATAGTCATCGTACGCAGTGTGCCAGTTGCTAAAGTGTACTTTCTTGAACACCTCTTCCCAATGTGTCTTTATTCCTGTGGTATAAGAGGGTGGGAACGCTCGCGCAGAGTCCTTGCGCGACAGGATAAAAGTTGAACAGGGCCATTCTAAATGTAATCGCCGAGGCTCCACTAGCGCCCACAAATACGCCCTTGAGGATCATGGAGTGTCGACGAGTAAACCCGTCCTGAGTTGTTATATTATCGCATTACGAGCGCGTTCGTGCAAATTGCTTGATCGGGCGGGATGAGTTCTTTGACGACATAGTGGCGTCATGCCGATCAGCTCGGCGTACTGGGACAACTGCGGCAGCGTTGCCAGGGGTGAGCGTGAGATTGGTTTTCGGCTTCATGGATCAACCCTTAGAGGGTGTTTGAAAAGTCCCGATTCTGTCATATTTCACCGACTATGTTTCCCCATTCCAGCTTCCAAACAGTCTGGGGCGAACCCTGGTCCGCGTACCGTGAGTCTTGATCTGCCAGGACTTTTCAAACATCCTCTAAGAAGATTTCTGTGGGACTTTACGTACCTTTGTTGGGCTAACCCGCAGGTGATTCGAGATGTGTACGCCGGCGCAACAGGTTTCAGACGAAGACGACGGACTGCCACCGTCGGGGCACGCGCATCGAGAACGAGACCGGGCAGGAGTGTGTAGGCTACGAATTCGAGATTTTACTTTTGTTCAGTCTTAGCCAGGACGATACGTAATCAGAAAGGAGTGGGAAAGCATATGCCCGATATTGACTGGAAGTCGAAGCAAGCAACGCAAGAGTATTATGAGGATGTCGAAGGAGAGAAAACACTCCGGCTTCTCATTGAAGGGTGGTGGTACCGCACCGAGGCGGAACCTGGCGCCGGTCCTAATTACGAAGGTCACAAGGATGTCAAATGGATCCTCCTGAACTCGTTGAACCAACGGCACAAAATCGTCGATGACACGATCCAGCAGATCAAAAAGACACTGGGCGCCACTGAGTCGCTTGTGATCGAGCTCGGCGAGGCACTCAAATGGGCAGCCGGGGACACAAAGCCGCAGAGCGAGGTCGATGATACGATCCAGCAGATCAAAAAGACACTGGGCGCCAGTGAGCCGACCAAAGAGTCTGTGATCGAAAAGGTGATCGAGCTCGGCGAGGCACTCAAATCGGCAGCCGGGGATACAAAGCCGTAGAGCGACGCGTGGCAGCGCATTGCTGCGCAGAGGCGCTGCGCCATAGCTTAATCTAGCTCGGAAGCCTCCCGCTTCCCACGTGCCTTGCGGCAAAACTGCGGTGACATCCACTTTAGCTCAATCAGCACCTAAGGCGACTTTGGGGTTGTCTCCGCCCGCTGTTATCGCTCGCGGTCCCGGGACCCAAACCGGGGGGCCGCGAATTTTTGCAGTGAGGAAGGCTCAGAGGCTCGAATCGGCTTCTTGGCATGTTCGCCCACGTGTCGGAAACAAGGAACGGGAATTAACGTGTTCTCCTCAACAAGTTTGCCGGTGCAATCTGGTGAAATTGTAGGCACCGATGTCATTTGCAGTTAAATCGTAGACTGGTGCATTTGGGAGCGATTTTTGCAGTTAATTCGTAGAGCAGACTCCGATTTTTGCAGTTAAATCGTAGACCAAGCGCATCAGGATTTTCTCCCCCTTTTGGGTCTTTAAAGGCTAGTGCGCTCTGTTGCAGGCACAAGCTTGAAATCGACAGTCTGTGTTCATTGCAGTTTTGGAATAGGTAGAGAGATAACTCCCGCCAGAGTTCGTCAACTCGAGTGAGCCGACTTCCTTTTCTGCGTCGTCGATCCGACACTCCTCCTCTTGATGCTGGCGACCTGAGCCAGCCAACTCCAAGCCCAGACATTCGGACCTGGGACGATTACTACCGCGGTTGTGCTCACCTCCGCCACGCGAAAGACAAAATTTTGCTAGCCGCCGGCATGTGCTGTTGAAGGCATATTGCCGTCGCCAAAAAGTTGTCGCACAAACCAACATTTTTGATACATCTCGCTTCATCGGCGAAAATCAGCGATTTTTGAGGTCTAAATTGTGCCAAAAGCCGTCTCAATTTCTATGATGCAGAAAGGCTGCTCCTTTTCGGATTTGCGACACGCGCATTGGCTCGCGTCTCGACCGATATTGCGGCAAGACGACTATTCGGGCTGGCGGCGGATCCCGCTGTAGCTATTCGCATTAATGTGGTCCAGAGCCGATGTTGTCGGTCTGTTCTCAAATAATGTGGTTTCATTCTCACGCAATGTGGTTCTGAGCGGCCTTTCGTTCTCACTTAATGTGGTTCTGAAATCGCGATGTTATCGGTCAGAACCGTTTATGTTCTCAGTTTGCTACAGGTAAGCCGCAGGCCACTAAGAAGCTTGGGTCTGTGGCGGAGCGATCAACATAGGTGTCTCCGAGGGAATGGTAGTCCCAAGTTGAGATAGATTTTTCTCATTTTGAGACTGCTAACTGAAGATCATCGCACACAAAGGCACAAAGCCAGGAAACTTCGGATGAAATCAGAGGCAGCTGATAACAGAGCCCTGGCACGCAACCTGCCCCTGGATTCCAGCGCCCCCCAAGTTCGCTGCGCGAACGACCGATAGCCAAAAAGCCAAGACTCACTGATTACTGACTACTTTCTTACCAATAACGAACCACCTTCACCTCCATGTCCCCCCTTCGCCAAACCGTCCGGCTGCTTCTTAAGTCGCCTGGATTCACCATTACGGCCATCCTTATCCTCGGTTTCGGTATCGGCGCTAACACTGCCATGTTCAGTTTGATCCAGACCGTGGTGGTGAACGCTCTACCATTTCCGAACTCAGACCGGCTGGTGCATGTATCGCAGCCAAAAGAGAACGATCGATATTGGTCGGGAATTTCGTACCTCGATTATCTCGATATCGGCGCCGCGAACCATGCGCTCGACACATTGGCGATCTCAGATTGGGATTTCTTCGATCTAAGTGGCCCGACGATTCCCGAACGAGTCACTGCGATTTATGCCACACCGACTTTGTTCCGGCTCACCGGCCTACCATTTATATTGGGGCGCCCGTTTACCGAGGACGAAGATAAATCCGGCGGACCACTGGTCGTGGTTTTGAGTGAGTCCGCTTGGAGAAAACGGTTCAACGCCGATCCGCAAATAATCGGTAAAAACATTGTTCTTAGTGGCCTGAGTTTTAAGGTAATCGGGATTTGCCCCCGGCAAGTGGAAGATGTTAGCACGCCTTCCGAGGAAACATTCTATGTACCATTACACGTCGGGTTTGGCACGTCTCAGCCGGAGCGGGGACATCACACCCACTTTTGTATAGGCCGGTTAAAACCAGGGGTGAGCTTAGCTAAAGCACAAGCGGACTTGGACGTCCTCCAAAACAATCTCGCGCAACGCTATCCTGATGCGGAAAAAGGGTATGGAATCCGCATAGAATCGTTCTTGGGACTCACGGTATCGAGTTATGCAACCACCATCTGGTTGCTCGGCGGTGCGGTTGGCTGCCTTCTGCTGATCTCGATTTCGAACATGGCTAACCTGCTCTTCGCGAGAGCACTGGATCGGAGAAAAGAGATGAACATTCGTTCGACCCTGGGTGCATCCCGAGTGCGTCTCATCCTCCAGCTGCTCCTTGAAACCACCGTTCTCTCCGCCATCGGCGGACTGGCTGGCTTATCGGTCGCTTGGGTTGCCATCGAGCTCCTCAAAAAGGTTAGTCCGGAAGATTTTCGCCGGTTCCAGGATGTTCAATTGGATACCACCGCGTTCATTTTTATCACCGGCGTTACGGTTCTAGTCGCATTATTAGCGGGCTTGTTTCCGGCCTTGAGTATTTCCCACCCGGACCTGGGGTTGGCGTTGAAGGATGAAGGCGGCCGCGCGGGGACTGCTGGCCCTCATCGACAGCGAGCACAGTCTTTACTGGTTGCCAGCCAGGTCGCACTTGCCTGCGTTTCGCTCATTGGAGCCGGCCTATTGGTGCGTAGTTTCTATGCCGCTCTTTATTTACCCCTAGGATTCAATGCCGAGCACCTGTTAAGCGCGAATATCGGTCCGACCACACCCAAGTATGCAAAAGATCCGAGCCAGCTATTAGCTCTTTGGGATCAAGTACTGCAAAAGGCGCGCCAGTTGCCGGGTGTAACCGAGGCGGCGATGAATGCCGAGCAACCGTACGAATGGACTTTCGGGGATCCGACTGTGCCATTCCGGATCATGGGACAACCTGAAGCCGAGGCCGGCAAAGAGCCCACCATGTGCCCTCAGGCGATTTCGCCGGGCTATTTTCACACTATGCAAATCCCGTTGTTACAAGGGCGGGATTTCGATGCAAATGATCGAACTGACGGCCAACCCGTCGTGATCATCGATGCCGGTTTGGCCCAACATTACTTTCCGAATGAAAATCCGATTGGCAAACAGATCATTGAACTGCCCGGCGGAAGTCGCGAAATGCGCCATGACACCGCCTGGACCATTGTCGGTGTAGTACAGAACTCACGGCACAATCGACCGCAGAATGCGGCGGCGCCTTATCAGGCCTATTTTCCTGATCACCAGGTGCATGGACTTTTTCGAGAGTTTCTGCTTCTGCGCACCGCCGGCGATCCTTCTCCGCTGATCCCTGAAATCCGGAAACTAGTGGCATCCGTGGATCCTGAGGTGCCGGCAACGGATATCAAGACGTTCGACGATCTAATGGCGGAGAAATTTGCAACAGAACACTTAGGCGTACTTCTGAGTGCCGTGTTTTCTGTGGTCGCCTTATTCTTATCCGCGGTCGGTCTGTACGGCGTGCTAGCCTACTATGTGAGTCAACGTCGAAGAGAAATCGGCGTCCGTATTGCGTTAGGAGCAACATCCAGAAACATTCTGAATCTGGTCGTCTCGAGAGGAATCAAATTGGTCGCCGCCGGGATAGTAGTCGGACTGGTGCTAACCTTGGGGGCAACGCGTTTTATCGGGAGCATCTTATATGGCGTATCCGGTTATGACCCGGTTACCTGGTTAGTCGCCGCCGTTGTCCTCGGACTGGTTGCGACCTTTGCCTGTGTGTTACCGGCGCTACGTGCCGTCAAGATTAACCCGATTACGGCGCTACGCGAATAGCGCGCTACGCGCGAATGATCAATAGCCGATAGCCAATAGCCAAGACTCACTGATTACTGACTACTTTCTTACCAATCACGAACCAGCTTCACCTCCATGTTCCCCCTTCCCCAAACCGTCCGCCTCCTCCTCAAGGCGCCGGGCTTCACCATCACCGCGGTGCTAATTCTCGGCTTTGGTATCGGCACGAACACCGCAGTCTTCAGCCTAATTAGTACGGTGCTACTCAATCCGTTACCGTTTCCGCAAGCGGATCGGTTTGTGCAGATCTTTCAATCGAGGACGAGCAAGTCCGTATTGAACCGGTCGGAGTGGGGTGGGTTGAGCTATCCTGACTATCTGGATCTTAGCGATGGTCAGAATACGTTGGATGTCGTCGCCGTGAAGTATTGAGGCTATTTAGATCTGGGCGCTCGACAGCTTCCCCAACGGGTGACGGCAATTTATGCGGCTCCGAGTCTGTTTAAGGTCACGAATTTACCGTTCGTGTTGGGCCGCCCATTTACTGGCGAAGAAGACAAAACGGGTGGCCCCCTGGTCGCTGTGCTTAGCGAGTCGCTCTGGCGGGACCAATTTAATTCCGATCCAAATATCGTTGGTCGAACCATCATTTTGAGCGGTGAAAGTTTCCAGGTGCTTGGCGCGGGGAGGTGGCTTCCTGAGAAGAAGTTGGCTGAGTGTCTTTGCAACACTCGCCATCGGTTTTGTCTGGCTAGCGCCACCATTGCGCGCCCAGTTTGCCTACGTGGCAAACTCTCGCAGTGCCAACGTCTCGGGCTATAGCGGAATCAGGGCCAATTGGGCAGACCCATCCTCCTTGTTCTCGGATCGCCCCTGGATCACACAGTGTCCGCGGGAATTTGACTTTGAAAGCTCTCATTGGCCTAAGCAGTTTCACTATGCTGGTCCGTTCCATGATGGTAAAGGCCGACCGGATTTCCCGTTTCCGTGGGACAAATTGACGGGAGAACCCATCGTTTATGCCTCAATGGGAACAGTTCAGAATGGTAACCCGGACCTCTTCAGCACGATCGCAGCTGCCGTCTCAAAACATCAGGGTTTACAACTAGTCCTTGCGATCGGCAATATACTACGTCCCGAGCAGATCGGGTCTGTACCGAACAATGCAATCGTGGTCAACAATGCGCCTCAGCTGGAACTGCTGAAAAAGGCGTCAGTGTGCATCACCCACGCTGGATTCAACACCGTGCTTGAAGCCCTGACTCAAGGAGTTCCTCAAATTGCCATTCCTGTAACCAACGATCAGCCAGGAGTCGCCGCAAGAATCGCTGATAAAAAGACCGGCAAAACAACTTTTTTAGATGGTTTAGACGAATCGAATTTATCGGCGCTTCTCGATGAGGTGATTAACAACCACATCTATCGCGATAATTCGCGCTCAATCCAGAAGGCGATCGCCAAGAAGAACGGACTTTCTGTAGCCGCCGACCTGCTGGAGCGGGCCTTTGGACTCACTCCACAACCCAATCTCTGAGGCCGCTTCGGAGGCATAATCCAAAGGGTTTCTTCAGCCACGAGAAATCGGCATGCTTTTGACTTAGTCGATAAGGTAAGAAATTACAATGAAGTACCCGCACAGTTTTCCTCTCTGGCGCAGCAACGGAGAACTCTTGCCCGGCGGTGCTCCTTCTCGGCTTGTCCTCTCGAGCGTTTGCACAAAATGGAACGATGTCGTGGTGGAACAGCATCACTTTCCCAGCAGTGAATTGGCTGATGTCATGCACAAGCAGCATATGATTGCTATCAACGTTGGCCACTGCATCACTTGGGAATTCAAAAAAGAGGGGCGGCTTCATCACGCCTTCAAGGCGAGGGGCGCGATTTCCTGCTTCCCGAGCCATCAGCCTTTTTCTGCTTGGCTGAAAGTAGAGAAAGGCAGGTTTGCGAATTTTCTCTTTCTGACTCTGGGCCTCGCTGACGTGATCAAGCTTCGGCCTGGTGAAGTTATTTTCATTTCTGGAGCCGCGGGTGCGGTGGGTTCGATCGCCTGTCAGATCGCGAAGCTCATGGGGGCGACTGTCATCGCGTCTGCCGGAGGGGTAGAGAAGTGCGCTTACCTCAAGCAACTCGGAATCGAGAAGGTAATCGACTACAAGAAAACCGAGGACCTATCGCAAGCGCTTGCTGAGATCGCGCCCAGCGGCATCGATGCATATTTCGACAATGTCGGAGGAGACCACCTGGATGCGGCTTTGGCATCTGCGAAGACGTTCGCACGGTTTGCGCTCTGCGGAATGATCTCTGGCTACGACAAGACTGTGAGTGGACCTTCGAACTTGCTGATGGCAATTGAGAAGCGGCTTCTTCTGGAAGGTTTCTTAGTCGCCGATCACTTCAGTCGCAAAGCGGAATTCATCGAGAAGATGAACGGATGGATACGCAATGGCGACGTTACGTACCGAGAGACAGTAGAAGTTGGAATTGAACGGGCCCCTGCTGCCTTCCTCAAGCTCTTCTCCGGTGAAAGCGTCGGGAAAATGCTTGTGAAGCTGGTTTAACTCAGCACCGGACAGACCATCACCGGGGCGTAGCACGGATGTCATTCCTTGCACAGTGGGGTGAGGAACGTGCTCCATACTGCGCTCATCGCAAAGATGGATCCGCATCGCGCCCATCAGAATAAATATTATGGTGAACAACAATGAACGCGGCCGCATGCTGTGCCATCTCAGCGATATGTATAACAAACGTTAGGGGATACATCGAGCCGCGAAAGCCTCTGATCAGGAAGTTATTTCGAACCTCCCTCGTCTTCGCTTTGATCAACTTTCATAAAGGCAAGTAGGTCCTCATTCACCTCACGCTTCGACGTTGAGATCATGGCGTGAGGTGCCCCGGGATACACCTTGAGAGTCGCATTCGAGATGAGCTTGGCCGAGCGATAGGCATTCCCAATGGGAACTATCTGGTCAACGTCTCCGTGAAGGATCAGCGTAGGGACGTCGATCAGTTTCAGGTCCTCAGTCATATCGGTCTCCGAGAATGCCTTGATAGCAAAGTACGCCGCCGAGGGCTTCCATCACCTCGGCGAGATCGTCGGCGTAGGTGTCCATGTCATTGCCCTGCCAAGGTTGGCTGGAGCGGCCATGACCTCTACGATCATGAGTGATACAGCGGTAGCCTTGGCTCGCCAGGAAGAACATTTGGTCTTCAAAAGCGTCGCCGTTCAACGAATACGCATGGTTAAAAACGATGGGCTCTCCTTTCCCCCAATCTTTAAAGTAGAGTTCTGTGCCGTCTTTGGTGGTGATAGTGCTCATGGGTTTCTTTTTATTGGTTTTGTTTCAATCGCGGCTCGTGTTCTGCTCGAACTGGTCGGTCAGCCCTCGGTTCATAGAGAACTTCCGGACGGATTTGGGTTCACATTGTTG
>Ga0209647_1000438_pt1 | contig 39443 bp, 39 predicted proteins | sample GraSoi_2013_60cm_FD_185827 | JGI IMG/M metagenome (GOLD analysis project Ga0209647, IMG submission 185827) | Grasslands soil microbial communities from the Angelo Coastal Reserve, California, USA - Sample 9_17_2013_60cm (SPAdes) (version 2) | ecosystem: Environmental > Terrestrial > Soil >... | reverse complement strand
TTACCGCGTCCACTTCGTCACACGCGAGGAGCTCTGGGTAACTATTGAACCAGCGAGCAATCCCAAATTTCTCGGCAGCTGCTCGAGCCCTATCCGCGAAAGGATCACAAATGGCCGTTAACAATATTCGCTCAGCGACATCCGGTTGTACGAGATGCCGGAGCACCCGAAGCGCGATGGTTCCAGCCCCAACTATACCTAATCGAATTTTGTTCATGTTTTCCGCTCTTTATTGAAATCCAGCCCGGGTTTGGACTGTTCATAAGTTTACTCGCAGCCGCGAAGCGGTAACCCTGGGCTATGCTCTTGAACCGTTTCGCGGTCGGGTTGAACCGGTGGTTCTAACCTTTCGTTTCGGGTTAGTTCGATAACTACCGTTGACAACTGTGTCACCAGGTTTCGCGTAGCCGCCGAGAATCCGCTGGACTTGTGAACGCAGCCAGAGCGCGCCCGGCTCGCGGTCCGCCCGAGCTGACCACACCATCGCCACCGGAGCAACCTCCATTTTCAGAGGAACCGGACTAACTGTTAGCCCAAAGCCGGGAGCATACCGCTGGGCCATTCTCGAGGGTAAGGTGGCTAACACCGGAGCCTGCGATGCGATCGACAGCACCGCTAGGAAGTTTGACGACGCCACAACCACATTCAGTTCGACATTACTCCGTGAAAGCGCCTCTGCTAAGCACCCTCGGAGGTCATCCCGGAGTGTCACTAACGCATGACCTAAACTAACGTACGCTTCTAAATCGACCGGGGCGGATAGGTCTAACAGTTTCGGATTAAAGCAGCAGGAGAGAGTCTGCTCGAACAGATATTTACCGCGGTAACGCGCTGCTCCAGGTTCGAAGCAACCCACCCCAACATCTAACTCTCCTTCATCCAATAAACGGTGGATATCGGCTCGCTCGGCCTGCCGGCCCATTAAGCGAACACCGGGCGCGATGCGTCGAAGCCGGGGCGGTCAGCTCCGGCATTACTAGTAACTCGACGTCACTGGAGAAACCCAGACGGAAGGTCCGATCCTGCCGACTAGGATCGAACGGCTCTTTCCATCGTAAGATTTCCTCCATCTGTCGCAAGGTCGAGCGAACCGCCGGCGCAATGTTGAGCGCACGAGCCGTCGGCCGCATGATGGCGCCATCTCGGACGAAAAGCTCATCTTGCAAGAGCATTCGTAAAACAGAAAGACTGTGACTCATCGCAGGCTGTCTAACCCTTAGCCGCGCCGCCGCCCGAGTAACGCTGCGCTCTTCCATCAATGCATCAAAGGCAATGAGCAGATTCAAATCGAACGAGCGGAGATCGAAATGATCGATGGGGCGCATCAGTTGGGTTGATTGGAGCAGGTGGTCACCGGGTTCTAGCATAAAACAAATCAACTCTTATAAAATTTTTCTAGGCATGGAGCATCTCACCAAAACATTCAAAATCGGCACCGCGGCAGTGACACGCATTGACGAAATTCCCCTGCCCAACGTTGTCCCGTCTATCCTGTATCCGGATCTCGAGGCCCGCGCTTTGGAAGAATACGGGCGTTTTCTTACCGACGGCTCGTATGACCGTAACGCGGGTAGGTTGACCGAGAGCATTCATACTTGGCTGGTCCGTTTCTCCGGGTACACCATCCTCATCGATACCGGAGTCGGCAATGGCAAAAATCTGCCGGCCACCCCTCAATTTCATCATCTAGATTTACCCTACCTTGATCGGCTCCTGGCTGCAGGAGTTCGGCCCCAGGAGGTCGATTTTGTGCTCATGACTCACGTACATCTCGATCACGTTGGCTGGAACACTCGATTTGCCGATGAACGCTGGGTGCCAACCTTCCCCAACGCGAAATATATCTTCTCCCGTATCGAACAACGTTACAACGCCAACCTATCAGGTCATCAGCCAGCGTCCGATTTGCCGCCCTCTGCACTAGGTAAACCGTTAAGACAGCCTGCGCCGGGTGTGTACGACGAAAGTGTTGCTCCTATCATCGACGTCGGACTAGCGGAACTCATTGATGTCGGTGGCGCCGATCCCCTGGACGGTATATCGTTCTTATCCACTCCCGGACATAGCGTCGACCATGCCTCCATCCGTCTCCGCTCCGCTGGAGAGGAAGCTCTGTTCCTAGGTGATGTCATGCACCATCCGCTGCAGGTATACCGTCCGGATCTGCGTTCAACTTACTGCGAATTTCCCGAGCCTAGCCGCGCTTCACGTGAGTGGATTATTTCCTATGCTGCCAAGAACCGCGCGCTTTGTTTCAGTTCTCATTTCGCGGAAAGTTCAGCTGGTTATATCAGCCAGCAGACGGGCGGGTTTCACTGGCAGTTCGCCTGACCATTGGAAAAAAACTAGCTATGAAAGTTATCAATCAAACCAGCGCAGCCGCGCTCACCATCGAAGATTACCTTATCCCCAGCGATACGGCCGGCGTTAATCTACATCTTCGCCGTAAACGGTTAGCCGATGTGGAACAGTTTCGAGCGGAGCTAACGTTGCTTTTGATGCACGGCGCCACGTTCTCTTCCGGAAGCTTGTTCGATGCGCCGCTGGGAAGTGCATCGTTTATGGACCAACTTGCGCTCAGTGGATTCGATGTTTATGCAGTTGATGTTCGCGGATACGGCGCATCCACCTGGCCAACCGAAATAGCAGAAGCAGCTGATCCGACTACTTTTCCTGTCCGGATAGAAACGGCGGTCCGCGATCTTGGCGCCGCGATCGAGCACATCTTACAACGTCGCAAACTGGATCAGCTCAATCTGGTGGCAATGTCGTGGGGCGGATCTGTGGCCGGTGCTTATACCGCGAAAGACAATGGTAAGATCAAACGTCTAGCGCTCATCGCTCCCCTCTGGCTTCGCCAATCCCCGGGACGTATCGACGCGGGTGGCAAGCTTCCTCCGTACCGGGAAGTGGATCTATGGAAATACCAAGAAATTTGGCGGGCTGCCGCGCCAGAAAATCACCGAGATGCATTGATCCCGGCTGGTTGGTTCGACGTTTGGGCGGAAACCACTCTGGCGATTGGTCCACGCGGAGCCGATCCCAAAACGCTGCGAGCACCCTCTGGTGCTGTACAAGATATTCGCGAATACTGGGCTAGTAACCGGCCCTATTATGATCCAGCGGAAATTCGCGTGCCGGTGCTGCTAGTTCATGCGGAATGGGATGTCGATGTCACCTTTGACACGGCACGAGATTTATTCAGCCGGCTAACGGCGACACCCTATCGGCGCTGGACTGAGATTGGTCAGGGCACGCACATGGTCATCCTGGAGAAAAATCGCTGGCAAGCCGTTAACGCAATTATCGAATTCCTCCAGGAAGATCTCCCCGCAGAGGTAGAGGCTTAACGTTCAGCCGTCGTTCTCGTCCTCGTCCTCGTCGTCGTCCGCGTCCTCGATTGAGCGATGCTAGGTCTGATGTGGCTTCGATTTCGTGGACAGTTGTGAGCTTTCTGTCCCAACGGGACTTTAGGACTCAGCCTGGGGTTTTAACCCCTGGAACACATTAGCCCAGTGTCCGCGCTGAAAAGGGCGGCAGATATTTGTGACCGACGGCTCGTTTGGTTAACCTCCGATACACTTGAGGCTCCAGTTCTACCGCCCCTTCCGGGGCGGGGATTTTTTAATACTCTCACCAGGGGTTAAAACCCCTGGCTGAGTCCTTTTATCCCTTTGGGATAAGTCTGACAGTCCATTCGCGACAAGGCCGGTTCATCGGTCCCTTCGAATCCGATGCCTTACCTCTCTCACCCGCGTTCCGACAAGACCTCTCCCAAATAAGAGCTCAACACCCTGCGAAACTCCGCCACGACGAGTGCTTTCGTTTTCGTTTCCGACTCCAGATAAAGATTGATCATGCCTTTGACGATCTGAACCGCCACATTCGCGGCCAATAGTGATCGTTCCGTTGAGAGCGAAGGATTCTTGGTCCGAAACGCATTGGCAATGATCGAGCGTAGCGCTTTGCGGGCGGCGGGATCGCGGCGAAAACGGATCGGGGCGGTATGCAGATTCAAATAAGCAGGTCGCTCCTGCGCAAATTGAATGATGCAATCGATAAACGCGCCAGAAAATTGAGCGGTAGAAAGCTTCTCGGAATGCTCCATTAACGATTGCAGACGCCACTGGAGCTCTTCCGCGTACCCGCTCAGGAGCGTGGCGGCAACCGACTCCTTATCCGGAAAATAATTATAGAGGGCGCCAATCGACGACTCGCTCCGGTCGGCGATGGCCTGCATGGTGGTAGCCGCAAAACCGATCTCCGAGAATAGCTCAGCAGCCGCCTGCAAAAAGCCGGCTAGCCGGCGGGCAGACCGCTCCTGTTGAGGCGCAGTGCGAACCGAACTTGACGAACTCGAGGATACCCTCATATTCATAAATATAATTCGAGGATGCCCTCGATTTCAATCCTGTTTTTTTAATTCTGTTTTTGCTATGTCTAACCTTTCTCTCCATCCGCCTACTACCGCTCTCGTAGCGATCGATCTACAGAACGCGCTCCTGGGGTTTAACACCGCCCCCTACCCGGTAGCACACGTAGTAAACAAAAACCGGCAGTTGGCCGAAGCGTTGCGCGCCCGCGGCGGGCTCGTTGTCTGGATACGAGTAGATCTCAAACACTTTCTTCAGATTCCGGTCGATCAGCCTTCGCCGTTAGCAGGCAAACAGCTCCCGGATGAGCTATCAGAACTCGCGCCGTCGGCCGGGTTCCAGGACGGAGATTTGCTGGTTACCAAGCGTCACTGGGGGGCGTTCGCCGGCACGCCCCTTGAGCAAGAACTCCGGGGCCGCGGAATCGATACGGTCCTGCTATCCGGAATATCGACCAATGGCGGCGTCGAATCGACGCTGCGTCAAGGCACCGGCCTCGGATTCGGGTTCGTGGTCGTCGAAGACGCTTGTTCGGGGCAGGATGCCGACGAACATCACTTCGCCTTCGAGAGAATCTTCCCGCGTCTGGCGCGCGTCCGCACTTCCGAGGAGGTCTTGAAAGCCCTTGTCTGAGCAGCCTCAGGAAAGTGACCGGCTCGATCCGAAGATATGGAAGATCGTCTGGGTAGCGATCTTAGGCTCCTTGCTGGCTCAACTTGACGCGACCGTCGTCAACGTTTCTCTAGCCATCCTCGCTCAGGATTTGCATACCACGCTACCGATTATCCAATGGGTCACCAGCGGATATCTTCTGGCGTTGGCGTTGATGTTGCCGCTCACGCCTGGCTCGTCGAGCGGGTCGGGGCGAAGCGGCTCCACCTTGCCTGTTTCTCCGGATTTACGTTGACCTCAGTGCTGTGCGCCTTCAGTTGGTCTGCAGCTTCGTTGATTGGGTTTCGCGTTCTCCAGGGAATGACCGGCGGCCTCATGGCGCCGATGGCGCAACTGATGTTAGCTCGCGTCGCCGGCAAACACTTTGTTCGGATTATCGGTTACGCGGCCGTACCGATTCTGCTGGGGCCTGTGCTCGGACCGGTGTTGGCAGGAGCGATTCTCCAACATGCGACCTGGCATTGGCTTTTTCTTATCAACCTGCCAGTCGGTATCCTGGCGATACTGCTCGCTTTTCTGTTTCTTCCCCGTGATGACAACGCCAGGGCGTCGACCAGAGAACTCGATCTGATCGGGTTTCTCCTGCTATCGCCTTCCCTAGTGCTGTTTCTGTATGGTACGGACCATCTGGGAGAGAAAGCGGGCATGGTGACGTTGCTGCTGTCGGTTATGCTGATGGCCACTTTTGTTTGGAAGGCGTCCAAAGATCGGGAACGAGCGCTGATTGATCTGCAGCTTTTCCGAAGCAGAATTTTTTCTGCATCTGCTGTGACTCAGTTTACGACGAACGGCTTAGCGTTCGCGGGCCAGATGCTGATACCGGTGTACCTCGTTCGGGCCATGGGCCAATCACCGAGCGCTACCGGCTGGCTTATGACGCCTTTAGGTCTCGGGATGATGTGCACCTATCCTTGGCTGGGCAAGTTGACTCAGCGTTTTGGGATCAGAGGAACCTCCGCCGGCGGCGCATCCATCGCGTTTCTGGGCACCTTACCTCTTCTCTATTTGAGTTCGCATCCTCTCAATCTGCTGCTTCTCGCAGGTGCGCTGTTCATACGAGGGGTGGGCATGAGTGCGGTCGGTGTGCCGTCGATTTCTGCGGCGTACGCCTCAGTCCGCCGTCAGGAACTGCCGATGGCGACAACCTCATTGAACATCGTTCAACGCCTGGGCGGCCCCACTTTAACTACGCTTTGTGCAACGTTTCTGGGCTGGCGCCTGGCGGCGGTTCAAACGCCCGCGGACTTAGCCGGCGCGTTTACCCTCAGCTTTGCGCTGCTCTGCACCCTCCAGGGGCTACTGATTCTCGCCGCCATCCGGCTGCCGGTCTCTCTGCAAGCAGCCCAGCGTTCGATCCCTACCGACCCGGGCGTCGCCGCTGACCTCGATTCGGTTGCCAAGTAAGTGATCTCAATCTCATCCTCATCCTCGTCCTGGATCGAGCCCGTTGATCTGGCGCCGAATTCGTCGACAGGTAAGTGCCTTTGTCCCGTCCTGCCTACATTTTCGACTCCAGACCGGGAAAGCTATTTCGAAGGCTGATCCCGAATCACTTCTTGCCAAACGATCTGCCGTTGATTTAGAGAGAAAACATGGCCGATTCCTAGGCTTGCCACATCCCCAATGAGCTTGCACCGCTATCGGGTTCAGTTCTGCGAAACGGCCTCGCAGATTCAAGACGACCTTTGGGACGCCTGTTTTCTGCCTCCTACCGAAGGCCGTTGGTGGTACGAAACCATGGAGCAATCCGATATCGCAGACCAGTTCACCTTTCTTTATGTCTTGATAATGGACCCGAGTGGTCCGGTAGGAATCGCGCCGGCTTTCTTCATGGACGTGCCGATCGCCCAGGTGGCGCCCCCCGTACTTCTTCGGCTCTTGCGCCTGGTTGGGAAGATGGTGCCGTCGATGTTAAGCCAACGAATCCTTTTTGTCGGTTCTCCGTGTATTGATGAAAGCACCATCGGCTTTCTTTCCCACGTTAATCGGCGTGAAGCTCTGCTTTCACTCCAATTAGCACTGGAAGATAAGGCCAAAGAGATCGGGGCTGCTCTCATTGTCTGGAAAGACTTTCCGGAAAGTTTTTCCGACGATTTAGACTGGCTCTCCCAGGAGCGAAGGCTTTTTCGCGTCGTCAGCTTCCCCGGAACCCTCGCCGAACTGCCGTCTACCAGCAAAGAAGACTATTTCGCGGCCATGAAAGGAGCGAACCGGCGTAACCTACAAAGGAAACTAAGACGCAGCCGCGAGCAGGTGACGCTCAGCATCGAAGTCGTGCAGAGCCCGGATGCGAAGACTCTGGACGAGATCTTTGACTTATTCTGGCAAACCTACCAGAAATCGACGACTAAGTTTGAACGGCTGAATCGAAAATTTTTTGAATCGATCGCTACCAAGGAGGCCACGCAGTTTGTCATCCTGCGGGAAAAAGCAACCGGCGAGATGGTCGCATTCCACCTCTGTTTCGACATGGGAAAGCGCCTGGTCAATCGCTACATTGGCTTGGATTACCGTCGCCCGAAGGAGTGGATGCTTTATTTCCGGGTGTGGGAAGCCACGGTCGATCTTGCCCTGATGCGCGGCCTTCCTGCCATTTGGAGTGGACAATTGGCTTATACCACTAAACTTGAGCTGGGCCATAAGCTGGTTCCGCTTAACAACTATTGCCGCCACCGCAACATTGTTTTGCATCACCTCTCTCGGTTCCTCGGTCAGAGGGTCAACTGGGCCGCACTGGACGAAGGTCTAGCTCACTTCCTCAAAGCCCATCCAGATGAAGCGCATCGCCAAATATCGATTCGCTTTGGAAAATCCGGACAACGCCGCCCGGATCAAATCATTCCTTCTGGCAAAATTACCCTTGATCCAGACAAAGTTTGACACCGGGAGTTGGAACTTTGCCCTGATTAGGTCTAGCAGCGGAAAACGGTGAGCGCACTTCCAGGTTGAGCGAGGATCGCTCGGGTATCCTAAAAATTCTAGGGAGCCGTGTGCAGCCAGCGGATAGACCTGCTAACTACACAGCGGCTCCAGTGTTAGAGACTCTCTTTTCTACGCCGCGTTACCGCGCAGCGATAGCGGCTGCTAACATCGGCATTATCTCTTGAAGCAGATTTTCACGCAGCTCAATACCAAGCGCTTGGGCAACTCCCTGTCCATAGGCAGGATCTGCCCGGAAGAAGTGGCAGATCTGGCGCAGCTGAATTGCTTCGGGCGTGTTCCCTGCCTTCATATGCCGGGCAATATTCGAGAACAATCGTTCGCGTTGAGCGACCGTCATCAATCTAAACAGATTACTTGCTTGGGTATAGTCATCGTTGCCCTCTCGGTGATTATAGCGGGCAGCATCACCTGACAAAGGCAGCGGCGGTTCGTCGAAAGCCTGGCGTTGCACTGGGCCATTGAAACTATTTGGTTCATAGTTAACGCTCCCACCTCCATTTCCATCTACTCGCATAAAGCCGTCGCGATGGTAATTCATAACTGGGCAACGCGGCCGATTAACCGGCACCAGGTCGTGATTAACCCCTAGCCGATAACGATGCGCATCCGCATAGGAAAAGATTCGCGCCTGCAACATCTTGTCCGGAGAATGACCAATCCCGGGAACAACATTAGCCGGCGAGAAGGCTGCTTGCTCGACGTCAGCAAAGTAGTTTTCCGGGTTCTTATTTAGTTCCAACACACCAACCTCGATCAACGGGTAATCAGCGTGAGGCCATACCTTGGTCAAATCGAATGGATTCCACCGGTAGGTCGCGGCGTCAGCTTCTGGCATAACCTGAACACAGAATCGCCAGCGGGGATAATTGCCGCGTTCGATGCTTTCAAAAAGATCTCGCTGGGCAGACTCCCGATCGTCTCCCACCACACTCGCGGCTTCGTCGTCGGCGTAGAAGGCATGGCCCTGCATCGATTTGAAATGGAATTTCACCCAGAACCGTTCGCCCTTAGCATTAGTGAAACTATACGTGTGCGAACCGTACCCATTCATTTGCCGGTAATTTCTGGGTAACCCGCGGTCGCTCATCAGTATGGTTACCTGATGAAGCGATTCCGGCGAAAGACTCCAGAAATCCCAGGCGGCGGCGTTATTCCGCATATTGGTCTTCGGATCCCTTTTCTGGGTGTGGATGAAATCGGGGAATTTGAGCGGATCACGGACGAAAAAGATCGGCGTATTATTTCCGACCAAGTCCCAATTTCCTTCTTCAGTATAGAATTTGAGAGCGAACCCGCGGACATCTCTTTCCGCATCCGCCGCGCCCCGCTCACCAGCCACAATCGAGAAACGCAGAAAAGCTGGGACCTGCTTGCCGACTCGGTTAAAGACGGCCGCTTTTGAATATTTGCTAATATCGTGGGTGATAGTCAACGTTCCGTGGGCGGCCGATCCTTTTGCGTGCACAATCCGCTCAGGAATACGTTCGCGGTTAAAGTTGGCCAGCTTTTCCAACAGCCAATAATCTTGCAACAGCACAGGACCGCGCGGCCCCGCGGTGATACTGTTTTGATTATCGTCAACGGGTGTGCCCGAGTTAGTGGTTAGTCCCGGAGCTAGTTTTTCGTTCTTGTCCATTTGCATTCCTAGGTTAGTAGTTTCAATCAAATTGCTTCGACGGCTCGATTCCGAGCGCCTTCCGGTTTGCTCGCCCGATCCTGAGAAACGACAAAACGGTAGATACCGGCGGCGGCAGCAGCCGCAGCCAGCTCGCTGAGCCAATAGATCAACAGACTCTGCGTTTTCAGCGCACCCAGGAGCGAGGCACCGACCGCTACAGCTGGATTGAATGCCCCTCCAGAGACCGAGCCGACGGCGACAGCCTGCACGAACACTGTGAAACCGATAGCAAGCCCATAGAAGGAATTCCCGGCGGTTGCTGGGGCCGTCGCCACATTCAAGACGGTGTACACCAGAGCGAACGTGCCGAGAAATTCAGCGAGTATCACCTGACCGGCAGAACCCGTTGGGCCCGCGCCAATAGTGTGGCCGAAGAGCATCGGTACTACTATCGCTGCAGCCACAGCGGCAATGACTTGTGCGACCACATAGAAAGCCGCCTCAACGCCGGTACACTTTCCGCGGATCCAGACACCGAGCGTCACCGCTGGGTTGTAATACCCGCCACTAATGTGCCCGCCCGCAAAAATCATGACCATCAGAGCTGCGCCGATGGCTAGAGGAGCGAGGAACACATGCGCTTGCGAGGAAACACAGCCGATCACGAACACCAGAAAAAATGTTCCAATGAATTCAACAACACATTTTCGTAAGAGTAATCCATCCATAGTTAGAAACCTCCGTGGCCAAGGCCATTTCGATATAGTTTGCTGCTGGCCAAAGCTCATTCTGGCAATGGCGTGGCTCAATCCAGCATTTGCCGAGCGGCGCCCAAACTTAGGGCGACGGTCAAAATTGTGGCGTAATTGCCGCAGATACGGCCGGTCACCCTTCAGACCCCGGTCACAAAAAACGGTCGTTATCCTAAAGGATAGCATCGAGTTAGCTCTTAAGGGTTAGGAACTATCTGCGGGTCCGGAAATGGTCTTCGACCTTTGGATTAGAAAAAGGGTGCACCAAAGCGACCGTTACTAATTGAGACAGATTCTCAGTACACAATATTCTTAAATGATGGCCCTAACCTAAAGACCCAGCCTCCGTCCTGTTTCTCCTGGGGGAAAGCTTGACTGGGTCGTGGTTTCCATTCGAGTGCAGCGCGTCCGCTTCGCGAATATCTTGCGTTGCTAATGCGCCGGATTGGTCGGGTTGGCTTGCCGAGAATGAATCTCGAGCGAATGGTTATCCACGTTGAATCAATCGATAACGCTTCCATCCTATGCAAGCGGCCGAACCGGAGTGCACGGCAGCCCTTTGGTCGGTCCGGCCAAGTATTGGTTCTATCATGCACTCGGCTGGCTCAGCATCTGGATTGTCTTTTCGATTGGTATTCTGGCCGACCCGGCACCACAAATCGAGTTGACCAATGTAAAGTATACGGCCGGGCTTTGCTTGGGCGGTTTTTTTATCAGCCATGTCCTGCGCTTGCTCATTCACCGGTTCCGTTGGGAAGCGCTGACTTGGGGAAAGCTTGTTCCCAAAGTAGTCATCCTTTGCTGTGTGCTCGGCGCCGTTGAAGCAACTTTATTGGCCCCGTTTGCGGTCACACCCTTAACCTTTGGAACCCTTCGTAGCCTGGGCCGAATCGCGCAGTGGTCGGCTAGCACCACCGTCAGTGCGGCACTGCTGTTAGGCTGGTCCGCGGTATACCTTAGCTACCAATTCCAGAAGCGGGTTCAGGAGATGGAAGTAGATCGGCTTCGTCTCGACGCAGCGGTTAAAGAGTCCGAGCTGCGGGCACTCAGACATCAGGTCAATCCTCACTTCTTGTTCAACAGTCTGAATGCGATGCGATCACTCATCGACGAGAATGATGTCCGTCCCAGAGAAGCGATTACTCAACTAGCTGAGCTATTTCGGGCGTCATCGCAAAATTCAGACCGGCAACTAATTGCGTTACGCAAAGAACTCGAAACCGTAGAAGCGTTTCTGTCTCTCCAAAAACTTCGCCATCAAGACCGTTTGCAGACAGAGATGCAGATCGACCCTCATACGCTGGATGAACATATTCCGCCTTTCGCTTTGCAGACGTTAGTCGAAAACGCCGTGAAGCATGGTATCGACCTTAGGGCCAAGGGCGGAGTTATCGTGTGCATAGCCGAGCTGCACACCGACACAATGGCATTGCGAGTTCGCAGTCCCGGTTCACTCTCCGGTCGCACTAACCCAACTGGTATCGGCTTGGCGAACCTTCAGGAGCGACTCCGTTTATTATTTGGTAGCGCAGCGACTCTTCGCCTTTTTAATAGTGCCCCCCAGGAAGTTACGGCTGAAATATCAATTCCACGGAGGGTAAAAACTAGTGAAAGCTCTCATCGTTGATGACGAAGGAGGTGCTCGTCTTGAAATGAGGCGACTCCTGAAAACTCATTCTGATATTGAAATCATCGCCGAGGCGGCAACCGCTGACGAAGCCCAAACGATCATTGAAAAAGAATCACCGGACGTCTTATTTCTGGATATTCAAATGCCGCAAAGAAGCGGATTCGACCTGCTCCGGGCTTTGGATCCGCCCTGGCCTGCTATCATCTTCACGACCGCTTTTGATGAATTTGCAATTCGAGCTTTCGAAGTGAACGCCTGCGACTATTTATTGAAGCCTATTTCACCTCGGCGCTTGGGAGATGCTTTAGCTCGGGCTCGCCAAACCACCGGCCCCGACGGCTGGGAGGTAGGAAATGAGATCCTGCACGAAGATGACCAGATCTTTCTAAAGGACAACAACCGCTGTTGGGTAATTCAGGTGCGTCAAATTCGCTACTTGCAGCTAGAGGACAATTACACGCACATCTACTTTGAAAATGAAAGTGCGCTGGTCTTGCGCAGTTTGGCGGCCTTGGAAAAGAGGTTGCCGAGCAAACTTTTCTTTCGGGCTAACCGATCCCAGATTCTTAACCTCAGTTGTATCGAGAGCGTTGTACCGTGGTTCAACAACGGCCTGAAAGTGAAATTAAATGGAGGTCACGAGGTCGAAATTGCCCGTCGCCCAGCCAAGTTGTTTCGCGAGCGACTTCGGTTTTGAATCCGTCTGGCCTGTAGCCGCATCAGGTCGGCTAAATCCTGATCGATTTCGAGTCCAGGCCGAACGCGCTACGGGTTGCGAAGGACAATGGAATCGTAGGGGTGGCCGCATTTGGCGGCGACCAGTGCGGTTTCGGCCGCTTCGAGAAAAGGCTCGCACTCTCGGCAGATTCGTCCGCCCAGATTTGAGTCCCAAGAGGAGAGTTCTTGCTCAGTTTTGCACAGGGCGCACACGCCCTTGACCGCCTTCGGTAATGCTCTAATAGCCAAGCTCATGGTAATTCCTTGGTTTTTCGGTTTAACGACTACCTTGCTGCCGCGGCGGCGTATCCGCGGAGATGGCGAGAAAGCCCGTCCAGGTAGCTCCTCCCCTCCCAGCGCACGTATTCCTCAGCGCGCTCCCTGGCTCCTGGATTCTGGCTTCTGGCTCCTCTCTGTAGTAACCGCCAATATGAGTATTAACCCGGCAGCATTAAGAAATTGGCCGCTCACAGATTAAATCAATTTTATGCCGGCAGAGATATCCACCGTTCATTAGCTTGGTGTGAAAAGGCTAGTTTTAGTTTTAACGCTGGTCTTGTTGCTGTGCTGGGTGCGGACGGGGTTGGAAATACCACTATGCGCCAGCTTGGCAATGGTAGCGCCAATTCGGTCGGGGATCTCATCATCGTCGATCTGCCGCGTTATCATGCGGAAAAGCGAATAGCCATACAAGAGATCCATCAAAAATTTTATGTCCGCGTCTTGCGGAATTTCTCCGCGATCTTTGGCTGCTTGAAAGGCGATGGCGGTAAAAGCCTGACGTCTCGGAAAAAACACCTCCCGCAAAAAACGCGCCCCTTCTTCTTTTTCGAGGATCATTTCGGATAGAATGAGGCGAAACAGCGAGCCCAACGACTCCTTTCGCCAAAGTCGCCAGACCTGTCGCAGGTTAGCGGCGAGATCCGTCGCCAGATCCTTTCCTTCGCCCGCAACCAGCTCGTGTTGAACCATCTGTTCGTAGACTTCCAATAGCAATGCAGGCCGGGAAGGCCACCATCGATAGATGGTCGGTTTGCCGCATCCGGCCAATTTAGCCACGGCTTCAATCGTAAAGCGAGTCGGTCCCTCCTTGGCCAATACCTCAGTTGCCGCATCGATAATCGCCTGGTGCAGTAGTGGATTGCGTCGATTTCCGGTTCTGGGGCGGGCCGGAGCCGATTTTTTTCGGGGCATGGGAGAAAGTCGGTTCAGCGAAACTTCCTCGCAAGCAAACAAAGAGGGTTTCAAGGGTTGATCCGGTGGAAGGCTGGTGGGCAAGCGAATCATAAAAGCATTTGACTCTTTAGTGCTATTACGTTACGTAACGTCATATCATGAATTCTCTGGTCCGACAACTAAATGTTTCTCCCCGATTCATCTTAGCCTGTCCGCTCTGATTGTTTTCTAACCGCCAAAAAACGTATGCATGTCAAAGAAAACACGCTCCCACCCAACCGTGTCGCCGCTCGACCGCCTGCGGGTAGCGCGAATCAAAAAGGCGATGCCGATCAAAAGGGCAAAACCGGGAACGGTCCACCCCGCCGTTTTGTTGTCATCGGCGCCATAATTGCCGTCCTCGGCGTGTTTTTCGGGGTTCGGTATTGGATGTATGCTTCTACCCACGAGGATACCGACGACGCTTATGTGACCGGTTACACGCACCAGATCAGCTCGCGCATCACTGGTACGGTTCAAGAGGTCTTCGTTGACGACAACTGGCATGTCACTGCGGGGCAACCGCTCTTAAAACTGGACCCGCGCGACTACCGGGTTGCACTGGAAAAGGACCGCGCTAGCTACCTGCAAGCTCAAGCCCAACTCTTGCAGGCAAGCGCGCAGATACCGCTGGCCGAGGCTCAGTTAGCACAGGCTCAAGCTCAGGCAGATTCGTCCAAAGAAAATTCCGACTACTTGCAGCGCACGTTCGAGCGGAATAGCCAACTGTTCTATCAAGGTAGGGGAGTTATTTCGAAACAGGACCTCGATAAGGCACAATCGCAGGCCGAAACAAACGTAGCCACGTACAAAGCCAATCTGGCAGCGGTGAATGTTGCCAAGGAAAACCTGAAGGTTGCGCATGCCCAGGAAGAAGCTGCGCGTGCCCAAGCCGAAGCCGCTCTGGCGCAAGTTAAAAATTCGGAACTCCAACTTTCCTACTGTACCATCGTCGGTCCAGTTTCCGGGCGTATCGCCGAAAAAACGGTTCAAACCGGGAACCGGGTTTCAGTGGGGCAGGCCTTGATGGCGGTGGTCGAAGACAACGTCTGGATCGAAGCAAATTTCAAAGAGACGCAGCTCGAGAGAATCCGGGTGGGGCAGCCGGTCGACATCAAAATCGATGCCCTCCCGCACTACCGGTTCAAGGGCCGGGTTGACAGTCTGCAACCGGGCACCGGCTCGAATTTCGCCTTGCTTCCACCGGACAACGCCACGGGCAATTTCATTAAGATCGTTCAACGTGTACCGGTGAAAATTTTGTTCGATCCGGAAAGCATCAAAGCTGTTCGCGACAAAATTGTTCCGGGCCTATCGACGGTTCCTAGTATCGCCGTCACCCAACCACTGATCGACAAACCCTATCCGGAAGCTCCGGAAAACGAAAAACCATCGCATCAACCGGCGAGCGAGCCGATCACTCAAGTCCGTGACGTCCCTGCAATCGGAGTGATGCAGTGAGTGGAACGCCGGGATCGCCGGGAACGGCCAATCACTAATCACCTCTCACCTCTTACTTCTCAAAAAATGTCAGCGTCATCAGAAGAACATGTCAGTCTACGCACCTGGATTGCCGTCCTGGGTACGGTCTTGGGAGCTTTTATGGCGGTGCTCGACATCCAGATTACCAATGCCTCCCTGCGTGAGATCACCGGCGGGATCGGCTCCACTTCCGTCGAAGCTTCCTGGGTTTCCACCAGTTATTTGATCGGGGAAATTATCACGATTCCGCTCACCGCCTGGTTGGGACGTGTTTTCGGGGTGCGCCTCTACCTTCTAGTTAATGTCTCTTTGTTTCTGGTCTTTTCCGGGCTTTGCGGAACGGCCAGCGAACTCACGCAGATGATTCTCTACCGGGCGCTCCAAGGATTCACCGGAGGTGTGATGATTCCCATGTCGTTCACGGTCATTAACACCCAGCTGCCACCTTCAAGGCGCCCCGTTGGGTTGGTCCTCTTTGGAATAACGGCCACCATGGCGCCTGCCATCGGACCTTACATCGGAGGTCTGCTTACCGATAATTATGGCTGGCCGATGGTATTCTACGTCAATTTCCTACCCGGCGCGGTAATGCTGGCGATAGTCTTTTTCGCGATCGATCCAGAACCGCTGAATATGCCGTTACTGTGGCAAGGCGATTGGCTGGGAACGGTTTTCATGGCCATCGGACTTGGCTCGCTTATCGCGTTTCTGGAGGAAGGGCAAAATGACGATTGGTTTACCAGCGTTTTCATCCAACGCTGTTTTACGCTGGCGGTGATTTTCATTCCTCTCTTCATCATCTGCGAGCTCGTCAGCAAAACTCCGGTGGTCAATCTCCGGTTACTCCGGATCCGCAACTTACGCTTGGCCTCGGCAATAAATTTTATTATGGGCGCAAGTTTATACGGTTCCGTGTTTCTTTTGCCGGAATTTCTTGAGCAAGTCCAAAATTACAGCGCCAGCCAAACCGGCGAAGCCATGGTGCTGATTGGGCTCCCCCAACTTCTGATATTCCCGTTCGTCCCGCGTCTCATGAAAAGGTTCGACCTGCGTTTGATCGTCTTTGTCGGGGCGCTGATTTTCGGTGGGAGCTGCTTGATGAATATCTACATGAATCCCCAGTATGGCGGACCGCAATTTCAAATCGGTAATATTGTCCGCGCGCTGGGGCAACCGTTCACTATCGTGCCTTTATCGGCGGTTGCTACCGCTGGGCTACTCAGGGAACAACAGGCGGACGGATCGGCTCTTTTCAATATCATGAGAAATCTGGGCGGCAGCGTTGGCACGGCGCTGTTGAGCACGATGATCACGCAACGTGAACAATTTCATGATTTCCGGATTGGAGAACGCGTCACGCCTTACAGCCCTTATGTTCAACAGTTTTTATCGAACCAATCCGCGCAGAACCTGCAACATTCTGGTGATCCAGCTGGGGCGTTGCAACAAGCCTACCGCATGCTCCAAGCGTCGGTTCAAACGAACGCTTTTGTCATGGCATATAGCGAATGCTTTCTGGCGCTAGGCGTGATCCTCTTAATCGGGTCTATCACCATCTGGCTCTGTAAGAAAACCAAAGCCAGCGGCGCTGCTGCCGCCCACTGACTATCGGTTATACGTTGTAGGTTTTAGGTTATAGGTTTTAGGTTTGGACGTGGCGGCCGATGCATTGGCCCTGGACACAAAATCGTCGTTTAACGTTCCGATCCCTAAAACGCTGCCAAGGTCAAGCGGGAGCCTGGCTCCACTAACCTGTGCTTCAGTGAAACACCGCCTCGATGATCGAGAAATCATCGTTGAGATGCGGTGATCCGCGAAGACGCTCCACATGATGGAGGAGCTCGTCCATGAGATGGCGTTCTTCTTTTCCGAGCTCAGCAAGATACTCGATACACTCCGACAGGCTCCACATTTGGCGTTTGTCGCGGAAGATTTCAAAAACTCCATCGCTGAAGATCAGCAAACGTGCTTCTGCGGGAATACGACATGACTGCGCGGGGAATTCCGCTTGCCTGGGTACGCCCATCATTGGTCCTTCAGAAGAGAGCACGATGGGCTGAGGTTCGCCTGGTAGAAGCACAATGGAGGGATGCTGCCCACCACCAGCCCAGGTGAGCGTGCGGGTTGGCGAATGGTACACACCGTACCAAATAGTGAAATATTTATTGCCGTGTTGTTGTCCGCGGAACGCTTCGTTGAGCTGTTTGAGCACGTGATCGGGGCGCCTCATGTCCACCCCTGATAATGCGCCCGTCCGAATGATATTAGTCAACGTCACGGACAAAAGGACTGAATCCAGGCCGTGCCCAGTAACGTCGATCAAGTACAACGCCAGACTCTCACCGTCTAACCAGTGGTAGCCAATGGTATCACCCCCGAGGGTTGAGGCAGGAACGTAACGCCAATCGACCGATACCGGTCCAGCCATCGGAGCCGGGATACATTCGCGCACATACTTAAGGCCAGCGGCGAATTCAGCCCGCATCCGTTCGTCGGCCAGGCTTTCGTACAGCGCCGCCGCCTCAACTAGATCAGGAGTATTGCCGCCTTCAGTAAACCATCCGAAGACTGCGCTGAGGGCAGCGAAAGCTTTTTCCCGCTGACCCTGCCTTTGCCATAGCCGGGCCAAACTGATCGTCGCACGCAATTTCCACGACTTGCTTCCCTGCCGATCAGCTGTCTCGATCGCGCGTCGGAACCATTCCTCGGCTTTGGGTTGATCATCCGACTCAGCTAACAGCAGTTCCCCTTTAAGCCGGTACAGCTCGGCTTCTTGAAAACGTTCATCATTCTCGTCCACTAACGCGATGGCCTCGTTTAATGCGACATCCGCTTCGGTAAACCGGCCCAAGCGCAGGCAGGCGTCCGCTAACATGCTTAGATAGTATGGTAGCCCTAGTTTAGCGCCCGTGGCCCGATAGGCTTGAAGACCTTTCTGGAGCAGCGGCAGCCCGCGTTCCATTCGTCCCTGGCGCAATAGACCACCGGCTGCGTAGAGGGTTCCGGTGGCATACCAGAATAGAAATCCTTGGTCGAGCGCGATTTGCATCAACTCCTCCCCAGCGATCTGAGTTTGGACCCCGAGGCGGCAATGCTGATGAAGCCAGCCAGTATGATGTAGCGCGTACGCGACGCTGAATGGATGGTTGATTGACCGCGCGAGCTCTACCAATTCACGACTCGCCTCTAGCGCCTGGTCTGGAAAACCGAGGTGCCAGCGAGCCAGGGCGAGATAACAGCGGTAAGTAACACCTGGATCTTCACCGATCAGTTTGGCCAAAGCTGCGGTACGCTCGCGATCGTCAAACCGAGCCAGACCTTCAGCGCAAATGGCTCGGGCGGCGGCGAAGTCCCCGCGATAGAGGCGCGTTATCCCCCTAAGGAAAAGTGCTTCCATGAGGATATCCGGATGGTTGAGGCGTTCGGCAAAAGCGATCGATTCTTCAGCCAGTTCGGCACAGACCCGGAAATCACCGCGCACAATATGGTACGCAAAATTGCCCCACATGATCGCGAATACCTGTGGGGTTTGCCCGACCCGCTCGCAGAGCGCATGGGCACGGCGAAGAATCGGATCGACCTCGGGATCCGCGTAACCTCGCCACGCGATATAGGCTGTCCCCAGGGGAGCGAGCAGGTCCAGTTCGAGAGCGTCTCGCTCGGCCGATGGTTCGAGCGTTTCCAGCCATTGGAGCCCCTTCTGAAGATGACTGGCTGCTTCGACGTTAGCGAATCGGTCGCGCGAACGTAAACCTGCCTTCAGGCAATACCGGACCGCCTTCTCAACTAGCCCGGCTTTAGTGCAGTGTTCGGCCAGTACTTCCGGCTGCATTTCCACGGCGTTGGGGAACTGCTTTTCCATGGCTTCGGCGATGCGCTGATGGAATTCCCGGCGCCTTTGCTCATCGATCGCGGTGTAAAGAGCTTCCTCCAGCAGCCCATGTTTAAAGATGTAACTACAACGGGGCCACTGGCCTTTGGAGTACAAGACGCCGGCCGAAACCAGCTTGGTTAATTCAGCTCGCAGGGTGGTTTCGCCGGCAGTCGCGGTTGCCGCTAGTAATTCATAGTCGAACCGATGGCCCAGGGTTGCGGTTAGCCACGCTATCTCCCGGTCACAAGCCATGCGGTCTAACCGCCCCATCACCAGGTCTTGGAGGGTGGCCGGGATTTCTTTTGGCGACGTCGTCTCGGTGCCGGAGCCGGCACCAGCCGGCCCATCCACGACAGATTCCCGAACCATGCGAGTGAATTCTTCTACCAGGAGCGGGACACCCCCGGTGCGCTGGTAGATCTGTGTCACCAAAGATTCCGGCAATGCTTTGCTTGAGCCAGTTCTCATCCATTCGGTCACTTGCCGCCGGCTAAGCCGGTTCAGAGCGAGGACGGTTTGATGAGGCGCCGCCGGCCACGGGATCTTGAATTCAGGACGAAACGTCAGGATCGTCAGGATACCGCCGCGCTCCCCGCCGCTGATCAATTGCCCGAGAAATTCTAAGGTTGAGGCATCGCTCCAGTGCAGATCCTCCACGATGAAGAGTGCCGGCCGTTTGGCGGCACAGGCATCAACCCATTGTTTGTTAAGACGTGATCCTCGTTTCCTTCCCGCTCGCCATGAGGAAACACGGCGTCGGCGGCGGTGATATTGCTGATGCGGTAACGCCGCGTAAAGTGGGACGCATGCCTTTTGATCTCCAACCCACATTGAACGGCCAATTAGTTCAATTGAGGCCTCTTCGAACAGACGATTATGAGGTTCTTTATGCCGTGGCAGCCGATCCGCTCGTCTGGGAGCAACATCCGCTTAGAGATCGATTTAAAGAAGAGGTTTTTCAGCAGTTTTATCGAGACGCATTAGAATCAGGCGGAACCCTGATCGTAATGGATAAGAAAGATGGCCGAGTGATTGGCTCGTCCAGATTTCACGGATACAACGCAGAACAAAGCGAGGTTGAGATTGGTTGGACGTTTCTAGCCCGTTCGCACTGGGGTGGAGTCTACAACGGCGAAATCAAACAGCTCATGCTCGGTCACGCTTTTCAATTCGTGGAAAAAATAATCTTTCTTATTGCTCCACAAAATATCCGCTCGCAGAAAGCCGTGGAGAAAATAGGCGCCGTTCGAACGACCAGACCTGACCCGAAAGGCAGCAACAATGTTGTTTATGAGATAACCCTCTCGGAATTCGCGAAGCAAAACCGGCCGTAACAACAGATCATTTGGTGCCTTCCTTAAGCAATTTCATGGCAATTCGGTTGGCACCCTACTCGATCTTGTTCACGATCTTTTTTTGCGAAAAGAGCCACGAAAGTAGTTCCGGTTCGGCGTAAGCTCGATCCCAGGAGTTATGTCCGACTCCAGGATATTCGGTATAGCGCGGGTTGCCACCGGCCTTATTCAACATTTCAATCATCAACCGGCTACATTTAACCGGTACGACTGGATCTTCCGCTCCGTGAAAGGCCCAAACGGGAATACGTTTGATTTGGTCAGCGAAGCTCACATCTCCTCCACCGCAAACCGGGATAGCGGCTGCGAAATGTTGCGGGAGTCTTATCAGCGCTTCCCAAGTCGCGAAGCCGCCCATGGAAATCCCAGTGACGTAGACACGATCCGGATCGACCGGGTACTTGCCCTGAACCATAAATAAGAGCTCGAGAGCAGTCTGCAAAGGAGCCGCGAGTTCAGGCGCCAGTTCCAATAGATGCATCTTTTCGCGTTCACCGGTCCACATTATCGGCTGACCGTCCAGATGCAGTGGGCATTGGGGGACCAGCACAAAACAAGGATGTTCGGCCCGTGATTCCGGTCTCGCGAATCTTTCCACTCCGTTAACCAACTGTTTTTCATTATCGTCACCGCGCTCACCTGAACCGTGGAAGAGAACGACCAGCGGATATTTTTCGCCTGAGCTCAGGTCGCCTGGTACCAACAGCCGATAGGGCAGGCGTAATTTGGAGGACCCGGTGAATTCGTGAAAGCCGAAATCTTCAAACATGGTGAAGTAACAGATAGCCGCAAAAAGGCACAAAAGACGCAAAAAAGAAGACCGAAAAAAATCTCACAACAAGGACACAAAGGCCACGAAGACAAAACAGTCTCGACTAAGCTTCGACAATGATTTCTCTTAGCGGCCTTTGCGACCTTGTTGTGAACTATTTTGTCTTCGCGAGGACGTGAATCCTCGTCAAAATGTTTGAAGACATCTCGTTGTAGTACAAAGGTCGCGAAGACTTCGCGTTTCGCGGGTAACTGGATTGATCGACCGCGTGAAACATGTTACACATTCCCAGTGAAGACTATTTCAGTTCGCGACCTGAGACAGCGGTGGCCCGCGGCGGAGGCGATGCTGGCCACGGAGCGAATTTTGATCGTCACCCGAGATGGAAAACCGGTCGCCAAGCTTCTTCCGTTCGAGGAAACTCCAACGAAACGAAAACGTTTCAAACCCGCAGAGCACAAATCGCGCATGCGAAAGATCTGGGGCAAAACCCGGGTTTCTTTAGTCCAGGATCTCGTAATCGACGAACGAGCCAAGGAGTAACGGGTGGTCTATCTCGATACAAGTTCTCTGCTGAAACTGATCTGGCCAGAGCAGGAGAGCGAGGTGGTGGCAGAGCGCGTCAGTCTGGAGGAAGTGGTATTGGTTTCGTCGCTGGCCGAGCTAGAGAGCAAGATTCAAATCACGGCAGGACATCTTAGAGGTGACTATTCCTTGTCTCTGTCGCGGCGGCTTGGCCGAGAGCTCGACCAATTGTTGGACACCGAGCCATTCCGACGACGTTCTCTTTCCGGCGGAGTTTTCGAATCGGCTCTTGTCCAGCATACCCGATATGGCGTTAATGCCTTCTGTCGGACCCTGGACCGATTACATTTGGCGGCGATGGAGGAGCTTGGTGTCACCCGTTTGATCACCCATGATCTCCATTTAGCCGCGGCGGCGCGCGCTCTGGGCTTTATCGCCGAAATTCCGGCATGAGACTGTGACAAGCGCTAGCGAATAGCCGCAAAAAGGCACAAAAAAATCCGTCGGGAGGTTTAGCGTAAAGCCGCACCTTCAAGCCGCTCTGCTATTCTCACGAGGTCAGCCACGGATTCGGCCTTCATCTTTCGCATGACCTTGCCTCGGTGAGCTTTTACTGTGATCTCGCTAATACCAAGTTCGCCACCGACCTGTTTGTTTAGCCGGCCGGAGACCACCAACGCCATTACTTCCCGTTCGCGCCGGCTAAGTGACGCATAATCGTTTCGAATGGACCGGAGCCTTGCGACCTGACCGAGTGCGGCGCGACTGCGCTGGATCGCCTGGTGCACGGCGGTCAGCAACGCGTCACCATGTAACGGCTTGGTCAAAAATTCGACTGCTCCCGCCTTCATAGCCTGAACCGTCATTGGCACATCGCCGTAGCCAGTGATGAAAATAATCGGCATGTCGGTTCGATGGACAACCCGTTGCTGCAAGTCCAGACCACTTAGGTCAGGCAGTCTAACATCCAGAATCAAACAGCTGGGCGCGAAAGCTCGGGGACGAGACAGGAAATCCTTGGCAGAGGCGAAGGTCTCTGCTTGCCAACCGGCACTGCGGACAAGTGAATCCAGTGATTCACGCACCGAAACATCGTCATCGACGATGAATACTATCGGCCTAAGAGCCGATGACAGAAGCGAGCCACGCTCAAGTGTGTTCGTTAAACTCATATCGGTCACCTGATTCGGTAGGGGTAAGTTGCTCTGATTTACTGGCGACGGAAGAGAGCCAAAACTAGTCTGAACAAGTTACGTGCCAATCCAGTGTTTTGCACATTTCTTACAGTGGTTGAAGCACTTACGTAAGGCATATCAGTACAATTCCAGATACGAGATTTCGAACTTTAGGCTTTTTGCAATGACTTCGTACGAACCGTTTTCGTGGTCGAATCTCTCGCGCCTATCGACGGTTACTTTCTTAAGGCTCGCGTCAATGTCAGTCTGCCGGGAGTGGGTCGGGAAGTGGGCCATTCCTTGGTGAATGAAGCACACCACCTGTGTCCGTACTCCAAGGCCACGCGCGGAAACATCGAAGTCACCATTAACTTAGTCTGACCGCTGAAGTAGCGGCTGGAGCGATCGCAGATCAACAGAGCCACGGATTTCGGAGAGCTAGATCCGCAGATTACACAGAATCTATCGCGCCGTCTTGTCCGCCATAGTCCGGCGTCAGCCGGACGACGGAGGTAGGCTTTGCGGAGGCGGATTACGCAGATTTCGTTTTGAGGTTCGGATTTTCCGTTGGGTGATCGGGATTTGGAGGAGTTATCAGGTAAACGGTCGACAAAATCCGGCCACTGGCGGAGCGCCTGTTCGGAACGTCAGCCACTATATCGGTAGATCAGAACTTTTTTGTTTTCGAGCCTTGAGTTTAAACGAACCGATGGCGAACCATTGTGGATCGTTTTCCAAGTGACCAAATCGCACTCGGCCGCCAGAATAGCATCCGTTACGGATAGATCGAACTCCAGATACAGCTGTATCAGAGCAATCAATTTGCTGAGGTATGGGAGTCGATCCGGTTCGTTGACAGTAGCCGCGTCCATTGCAATGCCAGGCGATTTCGCTCCTGCAATGAGAACAGATTGTGTGCCACCTTCTCACCCATCATTCCTTACGCTGCAGCTGCCAGAGGGTCAGCCAATGAGTACAGCTCAAGAGACAGCCGTACGATTTATCAGACTTACGGATTTACGTCCGCTGCGCGCTCGAATTTTGGAACTTCAGCTCGGTGAGGCGCCCGGAGTGATTTTCTTTACAGAAGACAACCAAGCAAACGAGGGATTTCAGTCATTAAGACGGTCCAAAGACTCATAACCTCAGCCCTTCGTTTCCTTCGTTATCTTCTGTAAAAAAATGCCTAGAGGAACCGATACCTTCGTCCAATTGATACCATTCCGTCCTTGGACATACTTGCTCTTATGAACGAGACAGGACCTAAAACACCCCAGGGTACTGCGGCGTCACCAGGAACCAAAGCATCCACTAAGCCAGGTTCGCGTCTTCGAGAACTCGGCATAACCCTCCCGCAACCCCCGTCGCCTCTCTGAGCTTACGTCGAGGCGTCCCAGGCCGGCTCACTTTTGTTTATTAGCGGCACGTTACCGTTGGCCGATCGCACGCTGACTGTATCAGGGCGTATCGGCGGTAACCTTTCAGTGCAGCAGGGTCAAGAGGCTGCTCGGTTAGCGGCATTGAACGCCTTAGCGGCCGCGCGAGAATATCTCGGAGATTTAGATCGGCTGAAGAAGTTAGTGAAACTGACCGTCCTGCTATGCACCACGGAGGATTTTGTCGAACACGCGGTGTGGTGGCCGACGGAGCCTCAGACTTGTTTGTGGAGCTTTTCGGTCCGGAGGCGGGACACGCTCGGGTTGTGTACGGCGTCTATAGTATGCCGGTTGCGACACCGGTCATCGTCGAGACGGTATTCGAGATCGAATCCTCTCAGTTATGAGATCGCTCTCGCTCATCTTGCTTGTGGTCTGGCTCGTCATGAAAACCGCTACATCCGCGCCCGAACACTCGATCCGATACGATTCGATTCGCGTCGACGGACAGGACATATTCTATCGAGAGTCAGGTCCAAACGACGCGCCCACCATCCTTCTCTTGCATGGGTACCGTCGTCCTCGCGGATGTATCAACCGCTGCTCGAATCCAGCCTCAGCGAAAACTATCATCTCGTCGCGCCAGACTACCCCGGGTTCGGTATGATACTTCATTTACGATAGCCGGTGGTGAGGCCTATCAGCGGGACGATCCTCGCGCAGAGGTTCACATTCTCGATGCCGGACATTTCGCGCTGGATTTGAAGTCCGCGGAGATTATTCAGCTAACCGAGGCCTTCATGAAGAAACACGGGACCAAGTAAAAACCGAGCGAGAGTTTCTTTATCGAGCTCCGTAGGTGGCGCGTAGGCTGGACGCTGGTAGCCAAAGTGGACTAGTACGTTTTATCGATTGTGGACCTTTTCCTATGCCAGTTTAGGAACGATACCTATCGCGTGATGAATACGAATGAACCCCGAATCGCCTACTATAAGATCGCGCCGGAAGGTCTGAAGCACTTGGTGGCCTTGGAAAGTTATCTGCGTCAGTGCGGCTTGGAGAAATCACTTCTAGAACTGGTCAAGCTGCGCGCCTCGCAAATCAATGGCTGCGCTTATTGTATCGACATGCATAGCAAGGATGCTTTGGCTGCCGGCGAAACGATGCAACGATTAGTAGCTCTCGATGCCTGGCAGGAAACGCCTTTCTATACCGACCGTGAACGAGCCGCCTTAGCCTGGTGCGAGACACTGACCCGCATTTCGGAAAGCCATGCTCCCGACGAAGTGTATCAAGCCGCGCGCGAGCATTTTAATGAAGCCGAACTCGTGAACCTGACGTTAGCCATTACCGCCATCAACGGCTGGAATCGGATCTCGATCGGCTTCCGAACCGTGCCGGGAACTTATCAGCCCCGCCAGAAGAGCCAGGATAAAGCGCAGGAGTGAGGAAAACGCTGGCCGAGGAGGGGAAACTAATAGCCGCGAAAAGGCACAAAAAGCGCAAAAAAAGGAAGAAAAAGGCGTGTCACAAATCGGTGTAACCGTGACGAAGGGCTGCAATCCGTAAACGGCAGCTCATTCGGTGGCTGCAAACCGACAGAGCAATGCTAGTCGCGTATTATCAGTTTCGATCTAGCTGATTGTTTTTTTTTGCGTTTTTTGCGCCTTTTCGCGGCTATTAGTTCTCCGTTCGTCGCTTTGTTTCTTGGAGTCGACATTCTCCGGCGATCAGCTTAAAGACTAGCGTGACTCGGCTTTCTCTTGCCACGCTTCGCTTCGCCAAAGAAGGCACGACTCGGTTTACGTATGATCGAAAACGGCTTAAACCTCGCATCGTTCATCTTGGACTCGGCGCGTTCTTCCGAGCGCATGGCGCCTTGTACACCGAGGACGCGTTAGCCAAGGAGGAAAGCGATTGGGGCATTATCGGTGTAAGCTTGCAACGACCCGATCAGCGCGATCGCCTCGCACCGCAAGATTGTTTGTACATGACCATCGAGAACGGGCGTAACGGCCAAAAGCCCCGCATCGTTGGCTGCGTTCTGAATGTCCTGGTAGCGCCTGAGGATCCGAAGGCCGTGCTTGATCAACTTTCGGATGGCAACACTGCGATTGTAACTCTAACTATTACCGAAAAAGGCTACCATCATGACCCGGCCTCGGGCCATCTCAATACGGATCATCCGGAAATCCGTCACGACCAAGAGCACCCAGACACGCCGCTATCGGCGGTTGGGTTGATTACAGCTGCATTGGCTCGGCGAAAGGCAGCCGGGTTACCGCCGTTCACCGTCGCCACTTGCGACAATCTTCCGAGCAATGGCGCCCTTCTGGCCGGACTGGTCCGTGAGTTCGCTTCGCTCCGAGACGAAAAACTAGCAACGTGGATCGAACACCATGTACCATTCCCCAGCAGCATGATTGACCGGATCGTACCTGCGCAAACACCGGGGGACATCGCGTTGGTCGAACAGTTGACCGGTCTCCACGATGCAGCGCCGGTCATGCATGAGCCGTTCCGGCAATGGGTGTTGGAAGACCGATTCGCGGATAGTGCCCGGCCGCGTTGGGAACAGGCCGGAGTGCAATTCGTTTCTGACGTTGCCCCATTCGAGCATGCCAAGCTCAGGATGTTAAACGGTTCGCACTCCGCGCTAGCCTACCTGGGTTATCTCGCCGGCCATGAGACGATCTACGATGCTGTGTCCGATGAGTTGTTCGCTCGGTTCGTTCAACGGCTCTGGAGTGAGGATGTAATTCCTATTTTAGCCGCCCCACCCGGAATGAATCTCGACGACTATGCCAATCAACTTTTTTCCCGGTACAACAACCCGGCCATTCGGCACCGTCTCTGGCAGATAGCGATGGATGGGTCACAAAAGTTGCCGCAGCGGCTCCTCTCCACCATTCGCGACAATCTCCAGCGGAAGCGGCCCTTCAAGTTTGTCGCGCTCGCTGTGGCCGGATGGATACGATATGTGACCGGCACCGATGAAACTGGGCGGCCCATCGACGTCCGAGATCCTCTGGCGGCCATGCTCCAAGAACGAATTGCTTCCGCGGGTCCCGACCCGGTCGCGCAAGTGAGAGCAATTGCTAACGTCGAAGCGGTGTTTGGTGAAGACCTGCCGGCCAACGCGACGTTCATGACCACGGTTACAGAGGCTTATCAAGCCTTGCTGCGCCAAGGCTCCCGCCAAGCGATTGCCGAACAATTGAGTGTGCTCGGAGTACGGGAATAGCCGCAAAAGACCCGCCCGCATCGCTACGCGAAGCGTTGCGGGCGGGGCGCAAAGCACAAAAAAAAGGAAAATCTCACGCAAAGACGCAAAGGCGCAAAGGTTAAGACAGAAGCTGAAATAGCCGCGAAAAGGCGCAAAAAAACGCAAAAAAAAGAAGGTGCAGAGATTTTACAAGGCAACTCAGGGCTTCGCGTTGGGAAGGCCGCTTTGTCAGGTTAGCAAGCCAATATCTAGAAGGTGGTTCCGTTTCCTCCATAAAGCGCCCGGTACCACCTTGTAATTTTCCTTTCGTTTTCTTTTTTGCGTTTTTTGCGCCTTTTTGCGGCTATCCCATCTGTCTTAACCTTGGCGTCTTTGCGTCTTTGCGTGAGATTTTTCCTTTTTTTTGTGTTATGCGACGTCGTCAGCGCGGAACAAAGGCAACGGCGCGCACCGGAGCGCCTGAACCGTTCACGATCGGCAATGGAAGCGCCGCCAGGTAGCAAATCGGCGGCAGACGCCCAAGATTCACAAAGTTTTCTCCAATCAAAATCCCGGCTCCTAACAGGGCGTGATGAGCCGGAAAATCAGTGCTGCCGAAACAATCGATTGATAAACAGTCGCTGCCGGCGATCCGTACTTCGCGTTTGACCAGAAGTTCACTGGCGCTGCCGGATAGTCCGGGCCAATCGGCCAGGAATTCCCGCGGACGATCTTTCCAGAGTTGGTCCCATCCAAAATGGAAGAACACAGCATCGTTCGGTGCAATCAACCCGTGCTCGGCTTCCCAGCCCAAAATTCGTTCAGGCTCGATAACCGCTCGTGGGTCGAATCCCGCAGCGCCAATAGTGACCATGCGACCGAGGAATTGTCCAACCTGCACCTCCGAGATGGACTTACCTTTCCGGATGAAATGTAAAGGAGCATCAAAATGAGTGCCGGTATGTTCTCCCAGCGAGAGCGCGTGCCAGCAACTGATGTCGCCGCGTTCCAAAGAGCTCATTACCTCTTGGCAGAAATGAGGGTGACCCGGCCAGACCGGTATATTCGGCTGCAACGGATGAGTAAGGTCAACCAGCGTCATGCCATCGATCGTATCGATCAGGGTCTGCACCAACTCTGGGTGTCGACTATTCTCAAAAGAACGAGCCATTTTCTATCTGCTATTTGCTATTCTGGATCGCCACCCGGGGAACAACGCTCACAATCAGGATAATAAGAACCCCCGTGAGCATAAGTCGAACCCCCGCCTCAAGATGAAACGTATTTAGCATGGTCGCCATAAGATTAAAAAATAGAGCGGCGCCCCAAATGCCCACGGCGTTAGCCTGACCTCCCGCCACACTGGTGCCACCCAGCACGACCACAGCGATTGACTCCATGAGGTAGGTGTCCCCCATGTTCAACGCAGCGCCTCCGCTGAAGCCGGATAAAAGGAATCCGGTGAGCGCCGCTAACGTTCCACAGAGCATATAGGCGAGCAGACGTACCTGGCGGACCTCAATGCCGGACAGGTAAGCAGCCAGCTCGCTCTGTCCGGTAGCAAGAAGATGCCGGCCGAATACCGAACGGCGCAGTAGAATCATGGTCACCAGCGTTACTCCAATCACAACGACGGGCATGATTTGCACACCCATCACTCGTTGGACGGTGAACCACGACAATATTGCCGGTGGTTTGAGCGTAGCTTCTCCGCCCAGATTGAACGCAAACGACTGGTATACAAAACTCCAGGCTAAGGTCGCAATAATTGGTGGTAAACGTAGTGCGGCAATAGCCACGAAGTTGAGTGCACCCGCGACAGCTCCGACTGCCAGTGCAACGAAGAGCCCTGGAAGCGCCAGATAGTTCTGTTCGTGCATTACGGTCATCGAGACATAGGCTGCCAACGTCAAGACCCACGGAACGGACAAATCGATATTGCCAGGGCCGGAAGCGATCACCAGCATCTGTCCCGTGCCGATCAAAACGCTGAACGCACCAAAGGCCAGAGCGGCCGACAACATTGCCCCGACATTACCAAACCCGGAATAAGCCGCCGTTACGATCCACATGACAAACGCGGCGATAAAACCAAAGCTGGCGGGCGCAGTGACTAGACGGATTCCCCGGCTATTCATGATTCTCGCTCCGAAATGAGAACTCTTCCGGCAAGAACCAGAAATAGGATTATACCTTGAGAGCCAATCTGCCAGGTGGGCGGTACTTGAAGGAAGCTTAATAGTGAGCCGGCTAAGGACAAGGTCAACGCTCCTGCTACCGTGCCAATTGGTGATACGACGCCACCTTTAAACGAGCCCCCTCCTAGAATCACTGCTCCCACACCCAATAGTGTGTACGCCGGCGCAATATTCGGGTCGCCGGAGGTTGTGATTCCCGTGAGTAGCAATCCGCTCACGGCCGCAAGAAAACCGGCAGCGGAATAGACAGCCAACCGGATACCCAATAGCGACCAGCCGGCTCGCTCGACCGCACGGGGATTTGCCCCGGCACCGCGTAGAACCGGTCCGTAAGACGAGCGAGTGATAACCAGATGGCCGGCGGCAGCGGCCAGGACCGCGATCCAGATCGGCAGCGGGACCAACGGCGATCGCCAGCTCATCAAGTTGCTAAGCCATTCCGGCGCTGAGCCACCTGGCGATGGCAACAGAATGATGGCCGCGCCCAGCCAAATAAACGACATGCCCAAGGTGACTATGATTGACGGAAGTTGGCGCTGATAAATCAGCAAACCAAACCCCGCATAGACCGCAATCGTAGCGAGATAAATCAGAATGGCGACGATCGGCCAGTCTCCAAGATAGAGCACGGTGACACAGTTGATTAAACCTACGAAGCTGCCGTTGGAAAGATCGATATCGCCAAGCATGATAATCAGCATTTGCGAGAGCGAAGCGAACACCAGCGGAGTGGCCAGTTTGAAGAGAAGGGTGAACCCGAAATAACTGAAGGCGGATGGCCGGATCCAAAAGATAATCGCCAACATCATCAGCAAAGCCGCAACCGGCAGACTGACCTGACTCGTGTCCCGGAGCCATGAACGGCGCACTGCGCTATAGCTGGCAGTGGCGGGCTCAGACATAGCCTCCTCCAAACGACGCTTCCAAAATGCGAGACGAATTAATTTCTTCTCCGCTGAGCTCAACCACCGCTCGACATTCGCGGAATACGTAGACCCGATCGCAATTGGTCAGTTCTTCGAGTTCCGTGGTGTACCAAACGAAACAGCGCCCGTTCTCGGCTTGGTCGCGAAGCATTTTGTAAACTTCTTGTTTCGTGTTCACGTCGACTCCGCGCATCGGATCATCCAGTAGAATCACGCTGGCGTCTGAAGCGAGGGCGCGGGCGAAAAGCACCTTTTGCTGGTTACCGCCGCTCAGGCTCACGATCGGGCTATCGATGGAGGGAGTCTTAATTTTCAGTTTATCCGACCAGGTTCCAGCCAACTGTCGTTCGGCGTCTATCGATATTAGGCCGTGGCGGCACAAAGCCCTAACGCTGCGGATGGTTAGGTTTTCAGCGATCGACCACACCGCAAAAACGCCTTCGCTACCGCGGTCGCCCGCCACGTACGCCATGGAAGACGCACTGCGTTTTCTACTCTTTCTTCGGGCGGCAGCAAATAGCGCCCGCAGCCTTTGCCTTTGCCCATGACCGTCTAGACCAGCAAAACCAATTATCTCTCCAGACGCTGCTTGGATGGGCAAATCCGTGGCATCTTTTCCCGCAGAATCGACTACGAAGCCGCGACTCGACATCTTTGGACTCGCGCTGACCCGTCGCTCTGGCGGCGCTTCGATGGCGCCCATCAAGTTTACCAACGCGGATCGAGTCAAGCCCGCAGTTGGCCGTTCAGCGACAACCCGGCCATCGACCATCACAATGGTGCGGGTGCAAACGGCCATGATCTCGTCGAGACGATGCGTGATCAGAATGCAAGCGGTGCCCGTCCCCGCCGCGTGTCTGATGTGGATTAGCAATTGTCGAGTGGCTTCATGTCCCAGAGCTGATGTCGGCTCGTCCAGGATGGCGCAGCGGACGGGCTTATCCGTTACGCTGAAGGCGCGAGCGATTTCTACCATCTGCCGCGTGCCTATCGGCAGGTTCGCCACCTTGGTCTCAAGCGGAATGCCGTGGCCGGGAAAGATCTCATCCAAGGTTCGCTGAATTACACTTCTGGCGCGCTTGCGCCAATCAAGGGCGACTAAGGAACGATGAACAATGCGCGCGTTTTCAGCGACAGTCAGATTTGAGCAAAGTGACAGTTCTTGAAATACACAGCGCAAACCGTGCGCCTGCGCCTGATGAGGGCTCCAGCTCGTGACCTGATGCCGCTCAACGTTGAAATCACCACCTGACCGCGGAGTCACGCCAGCCAGGATATTCATGAGCGTCGATTTCCCCGCTCCGTTGTGGCCGACGATACCTACTATCTCACCCGGACCGATTTTGAAATCGACACCGCGGAGGGCATGAACCCCGCCATAGGTCTTGTTTATCCCGCTGACCTCAAGAAAGGTTTGTCCGCGGTCAGCCGTCGGAACGGTCTGTTCGGAAGGCATTGGCGGCGGGTCGTATTACTTAGGAACCGGAATCGCCGGCAAGGAGCTATGGTCGCTATTTGCGTCGATGATCTCCGCTACCAGGTCCTGCGGGTAATCCACATTGACGACGCCGCCTGAAGGCACCTTGGGCAGCCATGCGTCCAGATCACCTTGATTGATCGTGAGTAATGGTACTTCCACAAATTTCGGCACCTTCTTTCCAGCCAATATTTGTTGGGCCACCCAGAACGCGACTTGAGACACGCTCGGGGTAGCGGCAAGCGAGAAGGTTTCATAGCCATTGGCGTCGTGCTCACTCTTCCAGAGAGCTAGTTCATCTTGCCGGTTGCCCATGATGATGACGGGCAATGGCCGGTTAGCGGCCTTAAAAGCCATCGCTGCTCCATAACCGTCCCCTCCCTGCGTTAGCACACCATCGAGTTTAGGTAGCGACGGCAGGATGCTGGAGACCTCTTTCTGGGCAACGGTCGAGGTCCACTGTCCGTAAACCTCACCGGCAATCTTGAAGCCTGAATGCTCCTTCATCTCCTTTAGAACCCCGGCGTGCAGCCTTTTATCGAAGCCATCTCCCGCCATACCGCGGATCTCGAGCAGGTTTGCGTCCGGTTTTCCCAGGCGTTTAGACAAGTAATCGAGCTCGGCTTTAGCGTAGTTGTCCAGATTGTAGTCGACTCGATAAGCGCTCGGCTCGGTAACCCCGCTCGCGAAAGCGACCACCACGATACCGGCGTTCGTGGCATCTTTGATAACGCCGTTCAACCCCGTGTCAGACCCGGCTAAAACGACGATAGCGTTGTAGCCTTTCAAAATTAAATCCTCAATCTGTGAAGCTTGCTCGGTGACAGAATTATTGGCACTAACGACCGAAACATCTCCGATCAAGTGATCCTTCTTCGCCTTGGCTCCCATATCCAGGAAGCTCTTAATCATAACCTGGCGGAACGAATTGCCTGCGTAGGAATTGCTGAAAGCAATTTTCTTGTTGCTCGTGTCGCCTTTGGCGACCCCATCACCGGCTTGCGCCGAAACACCCGTCGCTAGCACAGTCGATACTGCTAGCGCCCAGCCAAACAACGCGGCTTTACTAAGTGTGGTTCTTGTACTCACTTTCGTCTCTTGCTTCTGGTTTGCTTCGTTAGCTTCAGCGATCGCCTCAAGCCTTAGCGGGTGCGAAGGTCGGGCGTCGCATCATTGTTCGGGTCTGCGAAATTCGTGTTTGGCAAAAGCGGGTACCATTGGGGACGGCCCGGATCCCGATCGTAAGGATACCCGCCCAGGGAACGATATAGATCGGCGTACGTTTCTAGCTTTTCGCGATCCAGCGTGACGCCAAGGCCGGAACCATGAGGCACCGCGATCCGACCGTTCCGGTAACCCATTTTGCCGCCCGCGATAACGTCGTCGAGCAAGTGGTGGTAATGCGCATCGGCGGTGAAAACGAGGTTAGGTAAAACGGTCCCCAGATGAAGCATAGTGGCAAGCTGAATACCCAGCTCACCAGATGAATGCACCGCGATGCCCAGACCAAACACGTCACAAATCTGCGCAGCCCGGACGCAGGCTCGAATCCCGCCCCAAAAGGTCGTGTCCAACAGGATCACATCAACCGCAGGATCACGCACGTTCGTCGCCAGTTGCTCGAAATCGATGACGACAGTGTTGGTCGCGAGCGGGATGGACAGCTTTTCCCGCACCCGACGCATCCCCGCCAAGCCCCAGGTGGGGTCCTCCAAATAATCGTTGCGTAATCCTGATATAGCTTGCCCAAAACGGAGGGCTTGTTCCACAGAGAGCGCAGCGTTCGGATCGTAACGCAACGTATCGTTCGGAAAAGCCGCTGCGAGCGCCCGGTAACATTCCAATTCGTACTCAGGATTAAAAACCCCTGCTTTGAGCTTATGTGCCGTAAAGCCATACTTGGCCTTTAACGCCTGGGCGTGGCCGACAAGTTGATCAACCGTACGAACTTCGCCATCACCGGACTCGTTATCTGGATAGCGATAGAAGAGATAGCTCGCGAACCCAACCTCATCGCGGACCCGGCCACCCAAGAGCTGATAAACCGGGACGCCCAGCTTTTTTCCGATAATATCCAGGCAAGCGAATTCCAGAGCCGCATGGAGCTGAGTCCGGTTATTATAAAGGGAAGCCGTCGGGTTACAGATCGCATAACGCATCCGGTTGAGGTCGAACGGGTCGTGTCCGATCAAGTAGCTTTTCAGCCCGGCAAAGGCTAGAGCCGCGCTTTCACCACCGCCGCCCATTTCGCCTAATCCGGTGATGCCTTCGTCGGTTTCGACTTCTACCACGGTGCGAACGAAGCGTCCCCAATGAGCGCCGTTGCTGTGACGCAGCGGTGCCTCCAGCGGCACTGTGACCGTAGTGGGCCGGATATCGATGATCTTCATGGAAGCGTGCGTTTCATTTCGCTCAGCGCTCGGGAATCTGAATGGGGATCAGAGGGGGTTGTAATAGCCGAGGATGCAACTAGAATACTAGTATTCTAGGACAAGGCAAACCTTCTTCCAAAGTTTTTCTTCTCACTTTTTGCTCCCTCACTATTCGCGGCTTTTCCACGACTCAAGTAATCTCCCCTAATGGCGCCAGGCCAGAAGCATCAGAGCTGTACTCCAACACTCCCTCACTCCGGCTCACCGAATCCGAGGACGAGGACGAAAAGCCGATTGATCATGAATGACGAAATTTTCCAACCTGTACTCGAGCCTGGCGAGCCTTTGGCGGCTCAAATCAAAAAGATTCTGGTGCGTAAGATCGTGACTAACGAGTACCGCCCCGGCGAGCGCCTCTCGGAAAACGAGCTGTCTACTTCGCTCGGCGTGAGCCGTCAGCCCGTGCGCGACGCTCTGATTCGGCTGGGAGAGGCAGGCCTAGTTCGCGCCCTGCCGCAACGCGCGACAGAGGTCACGCGTATTGCGATCCCCAATGTCTATAGCGGGCGTTTTCTAAGGGAAGCAACCGAAGTCGCGGTGATCCGCGAGGCCGCGGTGAGCGCTGTACCGTCGATGATTGCAGCCATGGACCGCATTATCGACGCTCAGGAGCTGGCCGTCGCGAAGAAAGACCATCTGGCTTTTCTGGCGCTGGATGATGATTTACACCGAACGTTTGCGGCCTCGATCGGTCACGAGGACGTCTGGCGAACGTTGCAAAACGTCAAACTGCAGATGGACCGAGTCCGGTATCTCAGCTTGCCGGACACCACTCCAGAGGAACTTTTGACGAAACAACACCGGGCGATCGTCAAGGCGCTGCATGCCAGGAATCCGGACAAAGCTGAGGCCGCCGTCCGTAAACATTTGACAGAGCTACTGCATTCATTGCCTCTGCTGGTTCAGAATTTTCCCGATTACTTCGAGGGGTCGCTGACCGCATGAATCGCCTCCGAAGGCCTCGAGGGAGTGGCCGTCCAACCCGACGGCAAGATAGTCGTCGTTGGAGTCGCAAATAACCTGACCGAGCTAACGATTAGCATCCGTACCCGCTACGCGGGTGCAATTCGGACTTGGCGCAGTACTCCAATACTCCAACACTCTGGGCTGGAGTCGATTTTGCGGACAGGTGTCACGGAGGTTTTTGTCCCGAAGGGATTAAATGAGGGTAGCTAGGCATCCCGCGGACCGCAGGATTGTGTGGGATGGTCCCCGTCCCGGAGGGACAGAATGATCGTAGCCAGGCAATTCATTGCCTGGAACCCGTTCAATCGAGAATCCGTCCCGTAGGGCACGGTCTGATCCTGACTCCGGGTTGATTAATCGTCCCGATGGTAGCACGCCTATCGGACCCAATCATACCGTACCCTACGGGACGGTTCCCGTTTTCGCACGGATACCAGGCAATAAATTGCCTGGCTACCATCGGTAAGTCCCTCCGGGACAAGAGACTCACAGCTGTCCGCAAAATCGAAGCCACCCCAATACAGATTTTCGAACACGAGGACGAGGACGAGCACGAGGACGATGTTTATGACCCCTTGTGACCCAACCGCTTTCGACTAAGTTCGTAGGCACTATGGGTGGATACAAAGGTCGTGTGAACGTAAAACATCGGAAACGGCGAGCCGCTAAGGCGGAGCGCATCAAAACGGTTGCTGCCGCTAAAACAGCATCACCAACAAAAACGGCTTAGCGCCGATGCGGGTTCTCGTAACAGGGAGCTCTGGCCACCTCGGTGAAGCGCTGGTCCGTACTTTAAGGCGCTTGAATCATGAAGTCGTTAGCATTGATCTGCTTGAGTCGCCGTTTACGACTTGCACCGGATCAATCACCGAGCGTGGGTTGGTGCAAAGTTGCCTGCCGGGTGTCCAGGTAGTCTTTCACGCGGCGACACTGCACAAGCCGCATGTCGTTACTCATAGCCGGCAAGACTTCATCGACACCAATATCACCGGCACGCTCCATCTATTGGAGGAAGCCGTAACGGCCGGGGTCGAATCATTCGTCTTTACGAGTACAACCAGTGTCTTTGGCGATGCGCTGGCGCCGCCAGCGGGAGCTCCTGCTGCTTGGGTGACAGAGGAGATCGGTCCGGTCCCGAAGAATATTTATGGGGTGACTAAGGCCGCCGCTGAAGATCTTTGCCAATTGTTCTATCGAAATCAAAGGCTGGCCTGCGTCATATTAAGGACGTCCCGATTTTTCCCGGAACCGGATGATGACAAGAGCGTGCGAGCAGCGTTCGCTGACGAAAATCAGAAGGTAAATGAATACCTTTTCCGGCGAGTCGACTTGGAGGATGTGGTCAGCGCCCATCTGTTAGCGGCGGAACTGGGAGCTCAGATTGGGTTCGGCCGTTATATCATCAGCGCCACCACTCCGTTTTCCACCCGCGATCTCGCGGAGCTAGTTGTGGATGCCTCTTCTGTGGTCAAACGCTATGCCCCAGATTTTGTCGGGGAGTACGGACGACGGAACTGGCGAATGACGCCAAGCATTGACCGGGTTTACGTCAATGAGAAGGCTCGTAACGAGCTGGGTTGGAAACCAAGGTATGACTTTCAGTTCCTGGTCGAACAGCTGAAACAGGGGCCTTATCCGGTGGAAGGAGCCAAGAGGCGAATGAGCGAAACGGCGCACCGGCGAAACGGCGAAACGGCGATAGGGCGAATGGGCGAATGGGCGAAACGGCGTGTGAAAGCCCTCGACCGGTGGGGCGAAAAACTCGGCGCGCCGAGGATGTGGCTAACCGCTAAAACTGTTCCGCGCCGGTTTTGAGCCGCTCCGTGGATGTACCACCTCGCCGGGTTTGGAGAGGCCGGAGAAACGATCACATCCTGGGCGATGCAACCCGCACGCATGGCTCAAATCCGGCGCGATCCAGCCAGCGAAGTGGTATCCGCTTCCCCGCGCCGAGATTTTCGCCCCACCGCCTCCTGGGTCCCCACTCGCCCATTCGCCCACTGGCTCCTTTTTCTCAGAAATTTGTCCTCCAGCCGCGAGTTCGTTCGTTCGTATTCAAAATATGAATACTGATTACGGCTTCTTTCACTTGTTTAAGGCGCTGCAATCTCTGCGCCCCGATAAAACTCAACCGGCGCTTCCCGAGTCGCGATCTGAGGTTGAAGTAACCCTTCCAAACATCAATTATTCGCTACTCGGTAGTCAGCCAGTCCAACAGTGCCGCTGCCAGCAGCGCGCGCTGCGTTGGCAGCAGTTCGAGTTAATGAACGTGGCGGCGGCTGGACGGCAACCGATCCATCAATGACCTCAGAATATTTGCTTCTGATCCGCAATACGGCCTGGCAAAAAGACTTCTCGGCTGCAGAAATCGAAAAGGTCTTGAACGAATTTAGCGGTTGGGTAGAACGGCTGAGAAAGGAAGGGAAAATCAAAGTGGCTGTCCCTTTGGAGCACCGAGGGAAATTGTTTGACGGCCAGAACGTCATGGTTGACGGCCCCTTTATAGAAGCTAAAGAAGCAATCGCGGGCCTGATTATCTTCGAGGCCGAAAGTATGGAAGAGGCAATTGAGTTCGCCAATTCCGCGACCTGCTTAAAGTTCGGGCAAACGCTCGAGTTAAGGCCGATCGCTACGGAAGAACCCGAGCGACACGCTGCGCGAATAGCCAATAGCCGATAGCGCTCCCCGATCATTGCGGCTATGACAGCGAATACGAAGTAGTATTTGAAATACGAACGTACCACTCGCCTGATTGGTGGAGGTCGACATGGCAGACGCACGCACCGATTCCGTTCCGATCCTTATGTACCATCGAATTGCAACCGAGGGGCCGCCCGATCTGAAAAGATGGCGGGTGACGCCTGAGCTTTTTGATGCTCATATGAACGCTCTTCATCGCGCCGGGTACCAAACTATCACGCTCGCGGAGTGGGCCGAAGGCTTAGTTCAGCGACGCCCAGTTCGGGGAAAACGCGTCTTGCTGACTTTCGACGATGGATACAGTGACTTCCTAAGCGGAGCGATACGGATACTCCGCGGCCATGACTTCTCCGCAACCGTGTTTCTAGTGGCGGAGCGAATTGGCAAAACCGCGCTTTGGGATGCAGCCTTCGGCGATTGCGCACCGCTATTGTCTTGGGAGGAAATCAAATCCCTCCAGGAGATAGGAATCGAGTTCGGCGGTCATTCCTGTATCCACAGGAAGATGACCGAAATGGGGTCCACGGAGTTAGCGGAGGACACAAGGAGAACTCGGGCAATTCTCGAGGAAGGCCTGGGAGTTCCGGTTCCAACGCTTGCTTATCCTTACGGCGACCAAAACGAATTCGTGCGCCGGGTAGTGGGAGAGGTCGGTACCACAGCCGCCGTAACCTGCGAACCGGGTATCAGCAAGCTGGGTGACGATCCACTCCGGCTGCCCCGAATCGAAATCGTCGGCGATTGCACGGAAGAGCAATTGATTTCGCTGATCGAACCCGCTGGATAGAAGGCGGGCCGATTTTGGGCGGGTGGAGCTGGATGAAACGGCGATAGCGCGACTTTAAGCTCCTTTCGGCTATTGGCCATTGGCTATTCGCGAAGCGCTGCTTTTGTCTTGCGCGACGCTTGCGCGGCGTCGTCGGCCTCAGGGACACCAAATCGCCACTCGATCTCAACATTCTCCCCTTGCCTCTCTTCAAGCACAATCGCTTCACTCACCCCGACTGGTAACGGATTGTTGCTCACTGAAACCGTCCAGTACTTCGGGTCGGCATCGGTA
>Ga0209647_1000437_pt1 | contig 39474 bp, 38 predicted proteins | sample GraSoi_2013_60cm_FD_185827 | JGI IMG/M metagenome (GOLD analysis project Ga0209647, IMG submission 185827) | Grasslands soil microbial communities from the Angelo Coastal Reserve, California, USA - Sample 9_17_2013_60cm (SPAdes) (version 2) | ecosystem: Environmental > Terrestrial > Soil >... | reverse complement strand
TGCCCGCGGCGACTTCGTGCAGCAGCGGCTTCCATAGGTGCGTGCGGCCGCGATCGATGAGCGTCACCTGGGCGCGCCCGTTGCGCCCGAGGCGATCGCCGAGCTTCGTGGCGAGCTCGAGCCCGCCGGCGCCGCCGCCCACCACCACGATGCGATGCGCCGTCATTCGGATGGCCTGGCTTCCTTACCGCCGAGGAAGATCTCGGACCACAGGCGGCTCCACTTGTCCCACTCGTCGAGCATGAGCGCGGGGTCGATGAGCTGGTAGGCGAACTTGTTGAGCGGGCTGTCGACCGCGCGGCTCGACGGAACGCGGTTGCGTGCCTTGATGATTTCCTGGCCTTCGCGCGAGAGGATGAAGGCGGCGAAGAGGAGCGCGGCGTTCGGGTGTGGGGCGCGCGCGGCCATGCCGACCGAAGTGGGTTGGCCGAAAGCCGGCTGCAGCGGTTTCCAGTCGATCGGAGCGCCCTTGTCCTTGAGCCTCGCCACGCCCTGCACGTGGGCGTCGATCGCCATGTCGATCTCGCCGGCGGCCACCAGCTCGACCATCAGCGTGTGGCCGCCGCGAAGGCTCGGCTTCATCGCCGCGAGCTTGCGGAAGAACGCGACGCCCTGCGCCTCGCCCATCGCCTTCGCCACCGCGGCGAACCACGCGACGTCGGCGGCCTCGAGCGCGAAGCGACCCGCCCACTTGGGATTGAGCAGGTCCTGGTACGAGGCCGGCGCCTCGCCGGGCGCGATGGCGTGCGTGTTGAATGCGAGCACGTAGAGGCTCACCCGCGTGGGCGCGTAATGGCGATGCGCCGGCACGATGGCCGTGGGGATGTCGGCGAGGGCTTCGGCGGGCAGCGGCGCAAGCTGCTTCTCGCGAAAGAGGATTTCCATCTGGGAGCCGTCGGTTTCGATCACGTCGGCGTCGTGACGCCCGCCGCGGGCCTCGGTGACGACGCGCTGCGCCACCTTCTCGCCGCTCGAGCGCCACAGGGCGACCTTGATGCCGTACTTCTTCTCGAACGCCTCCGTGAGCGGGCGTGAGTCGACCAGCTGCATCGAGGTATAGAGCGTGAGGGCGCCTTCCTTGCGCGCCCTTTCGACGAGCCCCGCGTCGCGCTCGGCCGCGGCGGCTGAGGCGCAAAGCGCGAGGACGCAAGCGGCCAGTCCGCGCATTCAGCCCTTCTGCTTGAGGACCTGCAGGATCTGGGCGAAAAGCTTGGCGTTGGAGGCGACGATGCGGCCGCTGTCGAGAAAGCCCTCGTTGCCGTCGAGGTCGCCCACGAGGCCGCCGGCTTCGCGCACCAGCAAAGCGCCCGCAGCCATGTCCCAGGCCGAGAGACCAATTTCCCAGAAGCCGTCGATGCGCCCCGCGGCCACCCACGCGAGGTCGAGCGCGGCCGCCCCGGGACGCCGGATGCCCGAGCTCGCCAACGTCATCTGCTTGAACATGCGCAGGTAATCGTCGAGCACCGAGACCTCCTTGAACGGGAAGCCCGTGCCCATGAGCGCGTCGGCGAGCTTGTCGACGCGGCTCACGCGGATGCGCCGGTCGTTCAGGTATGCGCCCACGCCGCGCGTGGCGGTGAAGAGCTCGTTGCGGTTCGGGTCGAGGACAACCGCCTGCTGGGGAATGCCGCGGTGCAGGAGCGCGATGGAGACGCAGTATTGCGGGAAGCCGTGGAGGAAATTGGTGGTGCCGTCGAGCGGATCGATCACCCAGACGTAGTCGGCCTTCGCATCGCGCGCGCCGCTTTCCTCGGCGAGGATGCCGTGCGCGGGGTAGGCTTCGCGCAGGATCGAGATGATCGCTTCCTCGGCGGCATGGTCGACCTCGGTGACGAAATCGTTCTGGCGCTTGCTCCTGACGGTGAGCTTGTCGAGGTCTGCCGAGGCGCGGGTGATGAGGCTGCCTGCCTTGCGCGCGGCCTTGACGGCCGTGTTGAGCATCGGATGCATGGGAGAATTTTACATGGACGAGCGCATCGCCCTGGAAAGAGTCCGCGTCGTGCTGTCGCATCCGAGCCATCCGGGCAACATCGGCGCCGCGGCGCGGGCGATGAAGACGATGGGATTGCGCGACCTCATGCTCGTCGCTCCGAGGCATTTTCCCGATCCGGACGCCACGGCCATGGCGGCCGGCGCCGCCGACCTGCTCGCGCAGGCGCGTGTGCACACGACGCTCGAAAGCGCGCTCGCCGACTGCGTGCTGGCCGTCGGCTTCACCTCGCGACGCCGCGACCTTTCGCACCCGCAGCAGGCGCTACGCGAGGCAGCGCCGCAGATCCTCGCCGCTACGGAATCGGGAACGGTGGCGCTGGTCTTCGGCAACGAGACCTCGGGCCTGAGCAATGAAGAGCTCGCGCGCTGCCAGCGCCTCGCCGTGATTCCGGCCGATCCGGCCTACGCCTCCCTCAACCTCGCGGCCGCCGTGCAGGTCGCCTGTTACGAGCTCGCCACCGGGGCCGCGGCGTTCGACGCGCCGAAGGGCGGCGCGGGCAACGCCGCGACGCTCGAGGACCTCGAGGGCCTCTTCGCGCATCTGGAGACGCTGGCGATCGCGAGCGGCTACCTCGATCCGGCGAAGCCCGGGAGGTTCATGCAGCGCATGCGGCGCCTCTTCGCGCGCACCGGCGTCGAGCGTGAGGAAGTGAAGGTGCTGCGCGGGCTCCTCGCCGCGCTCGAGGCGAAGGCGCGACGTTAGTCGGCGGTGGCGCGCGCTGTCGCCAGTGGCGCGGAGATCGTGAGGGCCAGAAGCGCCATCGATCCCACTACGGCGCTGCCGGCGACGAACGCAACGGGCAGTCCCACCGTTTCCACCAGCAGGCCGCCGAGCGCCATGCCGGTGCCGAGGCCGCTCACGATGAATGCCGAAGACCAGGTGAAGGCTTCCGTCGCATATCGCGCAGGCGCGAGGCGCGACACGAGGACAGACTGCGCGGCGACGGCGGGCGCGCCGGCGAAGAACGCCACCACGGCGAACGCCGCGGGCGGCCCGACCACGGCATGCAGGAGCACCGGCACCGCCATCAACCCCATCGCGCATGCGAGCTGGCGCTCGACTGGCGCCTTGAAGTGCACGCCGCCGAAGATCGCGCCGCCAAGCGCGCTGCCGAGGGAGTTCACCGCCAGCAGCACGCCCGCGAACGGCGCCATGGCCAGCGCCGTGGCGTAGGCCGGATACCCGACTTCCAGCAGGCCCACGCAGATGGCGAGTCCGAAGGTGGCGACGAACACCAGCAGGAGCCTGGGCTCGGTAAGCGGCCCCAGCATGTGGTGCCGGGCGTCGGTGTTGCGCTTGAAGTAGCGCAGCGCGGGCGAGGCGAGGAAGACGAGGAAGGCCGCGAACACCGCGCAGATCGCGGTAGCGAAGGCCACGGTTGTGCCGGCGGTGGCGAGGATGAGCGCGATGAGCGCCGGACCGAGCGTGAAATTGATCTCGATCATCACCGCGTCGAGCGCGAAGGCGGTGCGGCGATCGTCTTCTCGCTCGAAGCGATGGCGCCAGGTGGTGCGGGTGAGCGTCGTGATCGGCGTTGCGAACATGCCCGCGAGGGCGGCGGCCGCCGCCACCACCGCGAAGGGAAGGCCGAGGCGCGCGCTCACGAGCACGGCGAGTAGCGCGAGCGGCTGCACGATGCCGGTGACGATGAGCGGTCCGCGCGGTCCGTGGCGGTCGATGAGGCGGCCGATCACGGGGCCGACCGCGGCCATGGCGATGAAGTTGATGCCGGCGGCGGTTCCGGCGCGCGTGAAATCGCCGAGCGACTCGCGCAGGAACATCAGCATCGCGAAGCCCACCATGCCGACGGGCATGCGCGCCAGCAGAGCGACGGCCAGCAGCGGAGCGACGTCGGGCTGGCGCACGAACTCGACGTATCTTTGAGCGAAGCGCTTCACGGGAATAGTTGATAATTTTACTCGGGAATAATAGACTTCGTCCATGTTCAGCAAGATTCGCGAGGATATTCAGTGCGTTTTCGAGCGCGACCCGGCCGCTCGCTCGGTCTGGGAGGTGCTCACCTGCTATCCCGGATTCCACGCGCTGCAGCTTCATCGCTTCTCGCACAGCCTGTGGAAGCTCGGATTGCGCTGGCTCGCGCGCTTCACCTCGCACGTGGCCCGCTTCCTCACCGGCGTCGAGATCCATCCGGGCGCGGCGATCGGGCGGCGCGTCTTCATCGACCACGGCATGGGCGTGGTGATCGGCGAGACCGCGGAGATCGGTGACGACTGCACGCTCTACCACGGCGTCACGCTCGGCGGCGTTTCCTGGAACAAAGGCAAGCGCCACCCGACGCTCGGCAAGGGCGTGGTGATCGGCGCGGGCGCGAAGATCCTCGGCCCTTTCGTGGTCGGCGATGGCGCCAAGGTGGGCTCCAATTCGGTGGTGGTGAAGGCGGTTCCGGCGGGCGCTACCGTGGTCGGAATCCCGGCGCGCATCGTCGAGCATGCGGAGCAACCCGAGGCGGGACGCATGGCGTTCGATGCGTACGCGGTGAGCGCGGACCTGGACGATCCGCTCAACAAGGTGCTGGTCGCGCTCGGCTCGCGCACCGAGGACATCGACGGCCGTCTCGCGGAGATCCTGCGACGCCTGGACGACGTCGAGCGCGGCGGCGCCGATTCGGGCCGGCGCGCAGCGGGCAGCCGTAGCTAACGAGCGGTTACTGCACGCACATCGCCGCGCCCTCGACGCTCCAACCCGAAGCACGCATCGCCTCCAGGATCGCGAGCTCCGTCGCGTAGCGGTGGTTGGCATCCTTCGCGGGAAAGCCATTGTTGTAGGCGCGATAGAGCGGGCGGGTCACGCCCGGACATGCGCCGTTGTCGAGCCGCACGGCATGAAACGCGGTTCCCTCGTAGACCCAGCCGGCGTCGAGCTTCACCGCCGCGCATTCGGCGGGATCGATGGTGTAGAAGTGCGAGTTGGGCCCGATGCGCCGCCCGTTCGCACCGATCTGCGGATTCCCATAGAAGCGACAGACGGGCGTAAGGGCCGTGCCCGGCGACGACCAGACGCGATAGGCGCTCGCCGTGGTGCGCGTCCACCCGGGCCCCGCGCCGCCCGTCTCGACGCTCTGGCGCTCGGCTGCGTCCGAAGTCATGAAGTAGTGGTCGAGGATCGAGTTGTAGTATTCCGCCGCCAAGAGGTCGGCCGGGATGCTCGCGGTGGTCGCGGCGGAGTTGGCCGAACGCATGAGCGCGGACGCATCGACGGCTTCGAAGTCCGATCCCTTCACGCGTGCGAACTCGCTCACCAATACGTCGTCGTTCCAGCGCGAGTCGGGAACGCCGGAGATGAACCACGCCGAGCCGTTGTCGGCGAGGAACATGCCGTATTTCTTGAGCGCGCGCAGGATCACCTGCACCGGCGCCGAGAAACCGCTGATGTCGAAGCTGCCGCGCAGTCGCATGCGCAGCCCCATTGGCGGATACTGCGTCGCGCTGAGGCTCGAAGCGTAGTGGCGCGCCGGCCAGAGATAGGCGTGCCGGGTCTGTGGGGCGGTGAAGCGCAGTGCGTGGGCGATCTCTCCCGCGGCGACCTCGTCGTAGCGCACCAGGCCGGGCAGGATCGGCAGGCCGGCGGCGTCCGCGGAAGTCCAGCCGTCGGGGCGCAACTCGTTCGATCGCAGCGAGTAGATCGAGCCCGAACCCGCGCGCCAGGTTCCATTGCCCGTGGGATAGGCCGAAAAAAGCTCGTAGAGGATGCAGTTGTCGCGGTCGACCACCAGGATGTGGCGATCGCCGTCCGACTGCGGCCCGCCCTCGATCGGCGGGTTGGCGGGAATGGGGTACGGCCCGGCGTCGCTCTCGTCGCCGTAGTCGAAGGCGACCGCAACCTTGGGCTGGGTGCCGGCAACAGCGACATAAGGGATGCCGATGGGAGCTCCCTGGTAGACCGTGCCGAAGTCCGGATGCACGCCGCGCGAGGCGCCCATGGTTGCGACGAACGCATCCGAGTCCGGATGGCGGGGAAGCGAGTCGATGCCGATATTCCAGGCACTGTCGGCCGGGAAGGCCGGGCAACCCTCGATCTTCGGCGCAGCCACGACAATCGGCGCTGCAAGGGCGAGGAGGCAGAAAGTGAGTGTACGCTTTTCAGCCTGAAACGCTGCCGTAAAATCGTCTAACATCGGCTAACTTCCTCTAATTGCCACGATCAAGACCATTCGTTGCTTGGCCCCAAAAAGAGGCGCGGAGGGGGCCGCACAGTCCCTCGCCACGAATCATTAGTTGATCAAAAGAGTCGGGAAAGATATATACTTGACTGATTCGCTCGGGATTGCATTTCCGGGCTGCCTCGCTGCGAGGATATGCCATGAGACTGACGACCAAGGGACGATTCGCGGTGACCGCGATGCTCGACCTCGCCCTGAACGGGGCCGGCGGGCCGGTGAACCTCGCCGACATCAGCGAACGGCAGAAGATATCGCTCTCCTACCTCGAGCAGCTTTTCGGCAAGCTGCGCCGCGGCGAGCTCGTCGATAGCGTGCGCGGGCCGGGCGGCGGCTACAACCTCGCCCGGGAAGCCTCGCGGGTCACCGTCGCCGACATCATTCGCGCGGTGGAGGAGCCCCTCGACTCGACGCAGTGCGGCGGGCGCGAGAACTGCCACGGCAACCACCGCTGCATGACGCACGACCTGTGGGAGGAGCTCAACAGCGCGGTGAACGGATTCCTCGCCGGCGTGACGCTTTCCCAATTGGTCGAGCGGCAACATGCGCGCCGGGTCGCGGTCGTGCGCGCGCCCACCAAACGCGACACCCATCCCCTCTCCGCATGACGCCATGAACGCCGCCCGCAAGAATCCCATCTACCTCGACTACTCGGCCACCACGCCGGTCGATCCGCGCGTGGCCAAAGAGATGATCCCGTGGCTTACCGAGCATTTCGGCAACCCCGCGTCGCGCAGCCACGCCTTCGGCTGGGAAGCGGAGCAGGCCGTCGAGAACGCGCGCGCCGAGGTGGCCAAGCTGGTGAACGCCGACCCGAAGGAGATCATCTGGACTTCCGGGGCGACCGAATCCGACAACCTCGCGATCAAGGGGGCGGCCGGCTTCTACAAGACCAAGGGCAAGCACCTGGTCACGATGAAGACCGAGCACAAGGCGGTGCTCGACACGATGCGCGAGCTCGAGCGCGAGGGCTTCGAGGTGACCTACCTCGATCCGCAGCCCGATGGCCTCCTCGACCTGGAGATGTTCAAGGCGGCATTGCGCCCCGATACCATCGTCGTGTCGATCATGCTGGTGAACAACGAGATCGGCGTGATCCAGCCGATCGCCGAGATCGGCGAGATTTGCCGCGCGAAGGGAATCATCTTCCACGTCGACGCGGCGCAGGCGACCGGCAAGGTAGCAATCGACCTCGAAAAGCTGAAGGTCGACCTCATGAGCTTCTCGGCCCACAAGACCTACGGGCCCAAGGGAATCGGCGCGCTCTACGTGCGCCGCAAGCCGCGCGTGCGCCTGGAGGCGCAGATGCACGGCGGCGGTCACGAGAAGGGGCTGCGCTCCGGGACGCTGCCGACCCACCAGATCGTGGGCATGGGCGAAGCGTTCCGCCTCGCGCGCCTGGAGATGGCGGCCGAAAACGAGCGCATCCGCATGCTGCGCGACCGGCTGCTCGCGGGCTTCAAGGACATGGAAGAGATCTACGTGAACGGCGACCTCGAGCATCGCGTCCCGCACAACCTCAACGTGAGCTTCAACTACGTCGAGGGCGAGTCGCTGATCATGGGAATGAAGGAGCTCGCGGTGTCGTCGGGCTCGGCCTGCACCTCGGCGAGCCTCGAGCCGTCGTACGTGCTGCGCGCTCTGGGGCGCAACGACGAGCTCGCGCACAGCTCCATCCGCTTCACGCTCGGGCGCTTCACCACCGAGGCGGACATCGACTTCGCGGTGAAGCTCATCCGCGAGCGCATCGGCAAGCTGCGCGAGATGAGCCCGCTGTGGGAGATGTACAAGGACGGAATCGACTTGAATACCGTGCAATGGGCAGCACATTAAAGGCAGGAGACTGAAATGGCATACAGCGAAAAAGTCATCGACCATTACGAGAACCCCCGCAACGTCGGCTCCTTCGGCAAGGAGGAGGCCGGGGTCGCCACCGGAATGGTGGGCGCTCCCGCGTGCGGCGACGTGATGAAGCTGCAGATCAAGGTGAACAAGGACGGCATCATCGAGGACGCGCGCTTCAAGACGTACGGCTGCGGCTCCGCGATCGCCTCGTCGTCGCTCGTCACCGAATGGGTGAAGGGCAAGACCGTCGCGCAGGCCGCGACCATCAAGAACACGCAGATCGCCGCCGAGCTGGCGCTGCCGCCGGTCAAGATCCACTGCTCGATCCTCGCCGAGGATGCGATCAAGGCGGCGGTCGCCGACTACCAGAAGAAGTACGGCGGCCACGAAGGCGAATCCGGCGCCGAGAAGAAGGCGGCGGACTGACATGGCGGTCACCCTTACCGATCGCGCCGCCGACCACGTGCGGCGCTACATCGAGAAGCGCGGCAAGGGGGTCGGCGTGCGCCTTGGCGTGCGCACCACAGGCTGCTCGGGGCTCGCGTACAAGCTCGAATTCGCCGACGAGGTGAAGCCCGAGGACCAGGCCTTCGAGAGCAACGGCGTGCGAGTCCTGATCGACCCCAAGAGCCTCGCCTACCTCGACGGCACCGAGCTCGACTTCGTGCGCGAGGGCCTCAACGAGGGCTTCAAGTTCAACAACCCCAACGAGAAGGACCGCTGCGGCTGCGGAGAGTCCTTTAACGTCTGAGAAACCGGGGGGCCCCGGTTTTTGCGTCCCCATGGATTTCTCCAGGAATCATTTCGAGCTGTTGGGCCTGCCCGTGCGCTACGCGCTAGATCCTTCGCGCCTCGAGCGCGGCTACCGCGACCTGCAATCGCAGGTGCACCCCGACCGGTTCGCGCTCTCTCCCGAATCCGAGCGCCGCGTGGCAATGCAGTGGGCCGCTCGTGCCAATGAGGCTTATCGGACGCTGCGCGATCCCGTGGCCCGCGCGCGCTACCTCCTGCAGCTACGCGGTTACGACACCGAGGAGGAGACCAACACCTCGATGCCGCCCGACTTCCTCATGCAGCAGATGGAATGGCGCGAGGAAGTCGCGCAGGCGCGCACGGAGCGCGATGCCACGGAGCTGAAGAAGCTGCGCTCGGACCTCGGCGGGGCGCGCTCGGAGATGTTGCTGCAAGTCGAGCGCGCGCTCGACGCCGACGCCAATTTCGACGCCGGCTGCTCGCTGGTGAGGAAGCTTCGCTTCCTCGACAAGCTCGACCGCGAGATCGACGACGCGCTCGAGCCCCTGGAAGGCTGACGTGGCGCTGCTACAAATTTCGGAACCGGGCGAATCGCCGCACCCGCACCAGCGGCGCCTCGCGGTCGGCATCGACCTGGGCACGACGCACTCGCTTGCCGCCACGGTGCGCAGCGGCTCGGCCGAGGTGATCGCCGACGAGGCGGGGCGGCCCCTGCTGCCGTCGATCGTGCGTTACTTTCCCGACGGGCGTGTCGAGGTGGGATACGAGGCGCGCGCCGCGCAGGCGGACGATCCCGCGAACACGGTGGTGTCGGTGAAGCGCTTCATGGGGCGCGGCGTCGCCGACGTCGCCCGCTACGGGGCGCTGCCCTATCGCTTTCTCGACGCTCCCGGCATGGTCGCGATCGAGACGGCGGCCGGCGTGCGTTCGCCGGTGCAGGTGTCGGCCGAAATCCTTCGCGTCCTGCGCGATCGCTCCGAGAGGGCGCTCGGCGGCGAGCTCTTCGGCGCGGTGGTGACGGTACCCGCCTATTTCGACGATTCCCAGCGCCAGGCGACCAAGGATGCGGCGCGCCTCGCCGGGATCAACGTGCTGCGCCTGTTGAACGAGCCCACCGCCGCGGCGATCGCCTACGGGCTCGACCACGGCTCGGAAGGCACGTTCGCGATCTTCGACCTTGGCGGCGGGACGTTCGACATCTCCATCCTCAAGCTCACGCGCGGCGTGTTCGAAGTGCTCTCGACCAACGGCGACTCCGCGCTCGGCGGCGACGACTTCGACCAGGCGATCGCGATGCACTGGCGCGTCGGCCACAGGCTCGCGGACGCGGGCGGCGGCGACACGCGCCGGCTCCTCGCCGCGGCGCGCGAGGTGAAGGAGCGCCTGTCGTCGCAGGGCGAGGCCGACGTGCACGTGACGCTGTCCTATGGCCAGAAGTTGCACCTGCGCCTCACGCGCGCGGACTTCGAGCAACTCACCGCCGCACTGGTGCAGAAAACGCTCGGCCCGACGCGCAAGGCGCTGCGCGACGCGCACCTCGAGGCGCGCGACCTCAAGGGCGTGGTGCTCGTCGGGGGAGCTACGCGCATGCCCCACCTGCAGCGGGCGGTCGAGGACTATTTCGGCCAGCCGCCGCTCAGGGACCTCGATCCCGACCAGGTGGTCGCGCTCGGCGCGGCGATCCAGGCCAACGTGCTCGCGGGCAACCGCGCGCCCGGCGACGACTGGCTGCTCCTCGACGTGATTCCGCTCTCCCTCGGCCTGGAGACGATGGGAGGGCTGGTGGAGCGCGTCATTGCGCGCAACTCGACCATCCCGGTGGCGCGAGCGCAGGAATTCACGACCTTCAAGGATGGACAGACCGCGATGGCGATCCACGTCGTGCAGGGCGAGCGCGAACTCGTCGCCGACAACCGCTCGCTCGCGCGCTTCGAGCTGCGCGGCATCCCGCCGATGGTCGCCGGCGCGGCGCGCATCCAGGTGACATTCCAGGTCGACGCCGACGGCCTGCTTTCGGTCGCGGCGCGCGAGAAGACCACCGGCGCCGAGTCCTCGATCGTGGTGAAGCCGGCGTACGGGCTCTCCGATGACGAGGTGGCGCGAATGCTCCAGGAGAGCTTCGCGCACGCGGCCGACGACCGCGACGCCCGTTCGCTCGCCGAGCAGCGCGTCGAGGCGGAATCCCTGCTCGCCGCCCTGCGAGCAGCACTCGACCGTGACGGCGACCTCATCTCCGCGCAGGAGCGCACGGCGCTCGAGGCGGGCATGGCGGCGCTCGAGCGCGCGTGGAGCGCTGGCGAGGCACGGCGCATCAAGGCGGCGGTAGAAGAGCTCAACCGCGCCAGCGACGCCTTCGCCGAGCGGCGCATGGATCGCGCCGTGTCGGGCGCGCTGTCGGGGCGCAGGGTCGACGAGGTCGCGCGCAAGTGACGCGCCTCACCGTGCTGCCGCACGAGACGCTGTGCCCCGAAGGGGCGGTCATCGAGGCCGAGCCCGGCGCCTCCATTTGCGATACGCTCCTCGACCATCACATCGAGATCGAGCACGCCTGCGAGAAGAGCTGCGCCTGTACAACTTGCCATGTGATCGTGCGCGAAGGCTACGAATCCCTCGATCCGCCGACGGAGAAGGAAGACGACCTCCTCGACAAGGCCTGGGGGCTCGAACTCACTTCGCGGCTGTCGTGCCAGGCGCGGGTGAGGGACGCGCCCATCACCGTCGAGATCCCGAAATACACCATCAACCAGGTGTCGGAGACGAAGAAATGAAGTGGCTCGACACGCGCGAGATCGCCATCGCCCTCGCCGAGGCCCACCCGGACGCGGACCCGGAGCGGGTCAATTTCGTCGATCTCTACAACTGGGTGCTCGCGCTCGACGGCTTCGACGACGATCCGAAGCGCGCCGGGGAAAAGGTCCTCGAGGCGATCCAGGCGACGTGGATCGAGGAAGCGGAATAGTGGCGACGAAGGCTGAGATCGACGCTTTCATCGCCGCGGAGTTTCCGCAGAACCGGTGCACGATCGAGGCCGTCGGCAATCGCGGCGCGATGGTGCGGCTGCCGGTCACCGCGAACGAGCTGCGGCCCGGCGGCACGGTCTCGGGGCCGGTGCTCATGGGCGTGGCGGACTTCGCGCTCTACATCGCGATCCTGGGCGAGATCGGCATCGTGCCGCTCACCGTGACCACGAACCTCAACGTCAATTTCCTGCGCCGTCCGACGGCGAGCGCCGCCATCGTAGGCGTGTGCACGCTCCTCAAGCTCGGCCGCTCGCTCGCAGTGGGCGAGGTTTCCCTCTACTCCGAGGGCGATGACCAGCCGGTCGCGCACGTCGTGGGTACCTACTCGATTCCGCCGGACGCGCGGCGGTGACGCTGTAGTATTCGGCGCATGCCGGTCCGCCTCGAGCCGCTCCAGGACTTCATCGCCGCTGCCTTCGTGAAGGTCGGCATGCCAAACGCCGATGCCGCCACCGTCGCCGCTCTCATGGCGCAGGCCGACCTCCAGGGATCCGACGGGCACGGCGTCATCCGGCTTCCCATGTACGTGCGGCGCATCAAGGCGGGTGGCCTGAACCTGCGGCCGAACATTCGCGTCGTTCACGAGAAACCCGGAATGGCCGTGATCGATGGCGACAACGCGATCGGGCATCTCGTGGTGAGGCGCGCGGCGGCGCTCGCCATCGAGAAAGCGAAGACCTCCGGCGCCGCCTGGGTCGGCACGCGCGCGAGCAATCACGCGGGCCCGGCCTCGCTCTACGCGCGCATGCCGCTCGCGCACGACATGATCGGGCTCTACTTCGCAGTCGGCAACGCGAACCATCTGCCACCGTGGGGCGGGCTCGACATGCTGCTCTCGACCAACCCGATTGCTTGCGCGATTCCCGGGGGAGATGAAGGGCCGGTCGTCCTCGACATGGCTACCACGGTAGCCGCGTACGGCAAGGTGAAAGCGAAGGCCGCGAAGGGCGAACCGATGCCCGAAGGCTGGATGATCGACCGCGAAGGCAAGCCGCTCACCGATCCGAGGCGCGCGGAGGAGGGATTCCTCCTTCCCATCGGGGGCTACAAGGGCTACGGTCTGGCGCTCATCGTTGGACTGCTTGCCGGCACGCTCAATGGTGCGGCAATGGGGAAGGACGTGGTCGACTTCAACAAGGACGATGTCACCCGGACCAACACCGGCCAGGCGATTCTCGTCATCGATCCGGGCGCCTTCGGCGACAAGGCCGCGTTCAAGGCCGCGGTGGCACGCGTCGCGCGCGACCTGCGCTCGAGTGCGCGCATGCCGAACGTTGAGCGCATCCGCCTGCCGGGCGAGAACAGCAACGCCTTGCGCGAACGCTACGCGCGCGAGGGAATTCCGGTGGCGACTTCGCTGTTGAAGACGCTGGACGAACTGGCTGCGACGCTGTCGATCGCGCCGCTCGCGAGACCCTGAGGAGACCGAGAAGATGAATCGCCGTTCGTTCGCCGCGGCCCTGGCCGCGTTGCTACCCCTTGCCGCATGGTCGCAGCCGGGCTATCCCGGCAAGCCCATCAAGATGATCGTGCCGCTTGCGGCGGCAAGCGCCGTCGACAACGCGGCGCGCATCGTCGCGCAGAAAATGTCCTCGAACATGGGCCAGCAGATCGTGATCGAGAACGTTCCCGGGGCCGCCGGCCAGATCGGCACGCAGCAGGTCGCGAAAGCGGCGCCCGACGGCTACACCATCGGCGGCTTCAACGACAGCATCATGACGATGCTGCCCAACATGGGGACCAGCCTGCCGTGGGACATCCTCAGGGACTTCGCCCCGGTGTCGCTGGTGGCGACGATCGAGTGGGGCCTCGTCGCGAACAACGATTCGCCCTTTCGCAGCGCCGGTGACCTCATCGCCGCGGCGAAGGCGAGGCCCGGCGAGATCAACTACGGCTCGGGCGGCAACGGCAGCCCGCAGCACATCGCCATGGCCCTCTTCGCTTCCCAGGCCGGCATCACGCTCACGCACGTGCCGTACAAGGGCGCCACTCAGGCGGCGCTCGGCGTGGCCGCGGGAGATGTCCCGGTCGCGCTGCAGGGACTCGCGACCGTCGCCGGCCTCGCGCGCGGCGGCAAGGTGAAGCTGATCGGATTGGGCACCGCCGCGCCGCTGGCGCAGTTTCCGGGCGTGCCGACGATCGCGGAATCGGGCCTTCCCGGCTTCCGGTTCAGCTCGTGGTTCACGGTGGTGGCGCCCGCCGGCACGCCGCGGGAGATCGTGGCGCGCCTCAACGCCGAGATCCTGAAGGCGCTCGCGGACCCGGCCGTGCGCGAGCAGCTGCGCGACCAGGGCCTCACCGTGCGCGGCTCCTCGCCCGAGGAGCTCGCAGCCGCGACCCGCGAACAGCTCGGCCGCTACGCCCGGCTCTTCAAGGAAGCCGGGATCAAGGCCGACTGAGGGGTGACTTTCGGCATGGGTGGTCCGACGGATTTCGCGGACCGCGGGGGCGCCGTATAAATGCGGCTATGCAAGCTCCCGCCCTCCGCAAAGCGCAGCTCCCGGCCCAATCGATCGCTCAGTTCGACGGGCTGAAGCTCGCCTTCCCGCGCGCCGAAGTGCGCGACCTCGCCAGCCTCGACGACGCGGCCGGCCTCGAGCCCTTTGCCAACGCGCCCGGATCGGTCCTGCACGATGGCGTGCGCCATCCCGTGTACTGCCTCAGCGCACGCATGGAGACCCTGTCCCACATCCCCGCGTCGCATCGGGAGTGCGTGCTGCTCTGCGCGCCGTGGGGGACCTTCGGCATCGCCTGCGAAAAAGCCCTGCGCGCAGCCGATGTGCCCTCGCGCCTGCAGTCGATCCCGGAATGCATGGAGCTGATCGATTCACCCCTCAAGGGGTTGGTGCCGTGCGAAGGCGATCTCGTCTTCCTCACCAACGCCGCCCGCCTCGCGAATTTCCTCATGGTGCCCGAGCGCGGATTGCCGTCATGAACGAGTTTCGCGTCTGCGTGTTCCACGCGAGCCCGACACAACGGGTCGCAGTGGGCGAGGCTGAATTCCTGCACCTGGTTTCGGGTGGCGCCACGCATCCCGTGCCGCTCGCGCCCGCGCATTGCCGCGAGATCCTGCAGTGGGGCGGCGAGGCGATTCCGGTGGTCGACCTCGCACACTGGCTCGGTGGCGACGAATCGGGAAGCCCGGGCGACTATCTAGGGATCGTCGGTTACCAGCGCCATCCCGAGGCGCCGTTCCAGCTCGGCGCGCTACGCATGGCGCGAGCACCCGAGAAGGCGACCGTGAGCGACCACCAGGCGCACAACTCTTTCCCGCGCGATCCACTGTGGAAGCGCATCGCCCTTTGCTGCTACGAAGACGAGCAAGGCGCCGTCCCGGTGCTCGACCTGGCGCGCGTCTTCGCACGCAACGGCTGACGGGCAAAAAAAAAGGGGCAGGAAGGACCTGCCCCACAAGGCGCACTCTTGAATAACAGGAGGGTGACTGACTTCGGGAGGAGGGATGGAACCGCCCGGGCCAGCGCTCTTGCGAGCGACGCCTCTCATCGAAGCGCTCGATCCAATATGAGCAAGGAGGGTGCCAGCGCTGTCCTTTCATTTTCTTTCAAGGACTTGCGCATGGATGCCGCGCTGCCGTGGCGACGCGCTGCGGCGCAAGGCGTCGCACAGGGGCGACAGCGTACTGGCGATATGCAACTAACCGATTGAATTCACAAGCTAAAATCGTGTCGCTGTAGAGCGACAGCCACACCGTGTAGCGGCACAGCTACGGCTTGGCTTCGGACTTGAAGACCGCGGCCTCGATGCCGTGGCGTTGCAGCAGCTTGTAGAACTCCGTGCGGTTGCGGCGCGCGAGCCGAGCGGCCTGCGTGACGCTGCCCTTGGTGAGCTTGAGGATGCGCGTGAGGTAGTCGCGCTCGAAGCGCTTGCGCGCGTCTTCGAACGACGTCATCTCGTGCATCTCTACTTGAATTGCCTGCTCGACGAAAGCGCGCGGAATGATTTCCGTCGGACAGAGCGCGATCGACTGCTCGACCACGTTGTAGAGCTGGCGGACGTTGCCCGGCCACTTCGCCTTCACGAGCAGCTCGAGCGCCTCGGGTGCGAACGCGGCCTGGTCGCGCCCGTAGCGCGGCGCTAGGCGCGCGAGGAAGTGCTCGGCAAGCTGCGGGATGTCCTCGGGGCGCTCCTCGAGCGACGGCAGGCGCAGCGTCACCACGTTGAGCCGGTAGTAGAGGTCCTCGCGGAAGGTGCCGAGCTCCTTTTCAGCGGCGAGGTCGCGGTGGGTCGCCGAGATGATGCGCACGTCGAAGGGCGTCGAGCGCGTCGCGCCGATCGGGCGCACTTCGCGGGTCTCGATGACGCGCAGCAGCTTCACCTGCAGCGGCAACGGCATGTCGCCGATCTCGTCCAGGAAGAGCGTTCCCTTGTCGGCGGCCACGAAGAGCCCGCGCTGGTCGGCGATAGCGCCCGTGAACGAACCTTTCATGTGCCCGAAGAGCTCGCTTTCGAGGAGCGTCTCGGGGATCGCACCGCAGTTGATGGCGACGAACGGCTGGTTCGCTCGCGGGCTCGCGCGATGGATGGCACGCGCAAGCAATTCCTTGCCGCTGCCGCTCTCTCCCTGGATGAGGATGCTGGCGTCGCCCGCGGCCACGCGCTGCGCCTTGGCGAGCAGGTCCTCCATCAGCGAGGAGCGCGTGACGATGTCCTCGCGCCAGATCTGGCCGACCCCTGCGCGGGTGACGCCCGATCCGCCATGTAGCGTGAGCGCGCGCTCGATCTGCGAAAGGAGCTCCTCGGCGTCGTAGGGCTTGGTGAGATAGCCGAAAACGCCGCGCTTCACCGCGTCGACCGCGTCGGGAATCGTGCCGTGCGCGGTGAGGATGATCACGGGCAGGCCCGGATAGGTCGCCTGGATCTCCTGGAAAAGCGACATGCCATCCATGCCGTCCATGCGCAGGTCGGTGAGCACGAGATCGGGACGCGATGCGGCGATCGACGCCAGCGCCCGCTGCCCGGATTCCACCGCGGTGACGTCGTAGCTGTTGGCCCTGAGGCGGATCGAAAGCAGGCGCAGCAGGTCCGGGTCGTCATCGACGAGGAGGAGGGAGGCTTTTCCTTTCTTGGCCATCATCTTGGGGGCGGCTGCCGGTCGGCGAGGCTTTTCTCGAGGTCGGTGAGTGCGTCGAGCTTCTGCTGCAATGCCTCGGCGCGTTGCTGCAGCGATTCGGCGCGTTGGCGCTGCAGCTCGAGTGCCCGCCGCTCATCCCGCAGCCTGGTTCCCGCGCTCGCCGCGCTCTCCTTGAGCCGGCGCCGTTCCAGGGCCATCGCGTGCAAGAAGCTTGCCATGGCGCGCACGTCGCGATCGCCGCCTTCACGTTTCGCGGGGGCCTCGACGAGGGCGAGGATCTCCGCCTCGTCGGCCTGCGTGGAAAGCGACAGCGCGAGGGCCGACTTCACCTGCGCCAGGTCGCCCGACCCGGCGCGGTAACGCGCCGCCTCGGTTGCGAGCGCGCCGTCGCCCAGCGTGCGCAGGCGGGCGAGGTAGGTCACGAGCTCGTCGGCGGAGGAGGGGCGCGCGGCCGCCGCGCCTTCCGTGCCGCGCGCGACTTCGCCGTCGGGCTTCAGGGCATCGAACATCGAGCAGCCGGCAAGGATCGCCGCGCCGGCGCACATGGCGGCGAAAGCTTTCATGCGGCCGCCTCTTCGCCGGTCTCCATCTTCTTGCGTGGAAAGCGGATGCGGAAATGCGCGCCCGGCCCGTCGAGCACTTCGATGCGCCCCTTGTGCAGCTGCACGTATTCCTTGACGATCGACAGCCCCAGGCCGCTGCCCTTGATGGCGGCGACTGGCATGTCGGTGCCGCGGTAGAACGCCTCGAAGATCTTTTCGCGCTCCGGAGGCGGGATGCCGGGGCCTTCGTCGAGGACCTCGAACACCGCGTCGCCACCCTCCTTGTAGAGCTTGATCGAGATGAGGCCGCGCTCCGGGGAGTACTTGATCGCGTTCGAGAGCAGGTTGTCGAGCACCAGCCTGATCTTTTCCTCGTCGCAGTACGCGGTGACGTGCTCGCAGTTGAGCTCGATGCGAATGCCCTTGACGACGATCGGCAGCTTGCGGTCATTGACCGCGCGGCGCACCACGTCGCGCAGCTGCACGATCTTCGCGTCGAGGTAGGAGGCCTGCGCGTGCACGGCGCTGTAGCTGAGCAGGCCCTCGATGAGCTTGCGCAGCTCGATGGAATTCTCCTGCAGGATGCGCGCGATCTCGCGCTGCTCGGCGTTGAGGTTGCCGACCACGCCCGAGGCGAGCAGGTCCGAGCCTTCGCGCAGGGCCGTGAGCGGCGTCTTCAGCTCGTGCGAGAGGTGCTGCAGGAAGCGCGTCTTCTGCGCTTCCAGCGTGACGAGGCGTTCGCGCAGCCAGTCGAGCTGGTCGCCCAGGCGCACCAGGTCGCCCGGCCCGTGGATGCGGATCGGCCGCGCGAAGTCGCCCTCGCCCAGCCCGCGAATGCTGTCGCTCACCTGCGTGATGGGGCGGGCGATGAGGAAGGTGAACCACGCGATGAGGAGCATGGCGGTGGGAATGAGGGCGATCATCAGCCAGAAGACGCTATTGCGCGATTGGACCGCCTGCTCGCGCAGCTGTTCGATCCCCTCGTCGATCACGCGGTCGCCAAGGCGCACCAGCGCCTGTCCCTGGTCGGCAAGGGCGGCAAACTCGCGCGGCAGGCGCCCCGACAGGGCGGTGCCCGGCCCGAGCGTATTGATGAGGTCGTTGATCGACGCTTCCTTCGTCTCGATCGCCATCACCTCGTCGCGCTGCCCCGCCTGCAGGACCATGGCGTCGAGGCTCCGGGTGATGTCGAGAAACGAGGCGCGGTTGCCGCGGTAGGCCTCGAGGAACGTCGGGTCCCCGGCGAGCGCGTACTGGCGCGCCGAGCGCTCGAGGGCGGCGGTCGCCCCCAGGAGCGCGCGGCTCGCTTGCGTGACCTTCACCGCCGAGTGGACGGCTTGCTCGGAGAGCCCCGCGAGGCGCTCGAAGGCGAGCGCGTTGGAAAACAGGGCAACGAGCAGGGGTGCCGCGACGATAATGAAGCCGATCAGCAGCAGCGACAGGAAGGAGCGCGGATAAGTGATGCGCATTGCCCTGCCATTATCCGTTAAAATGCCGTCGGATCAATCGCTTGACCGGGGGAAGGCCCAATGTACGAATCGGAGCTGACGCGCTTCATCCGCGAGATGAAGCAGAAGAATCCCCAGATCGTCGAGCAGCAGCGCAAGAATCGGGCGACCTGGTGGGACAAGCCGCAGGACCTCGAGAACCTGCGCGAGCGGCGCCACGCCGCCGTGCCGCAACCCCCCTACGTGTACTTCCCGTTGCCTAGCGTTCCGGGAAAAGGTTGAGCACGCCGTCGAGGCCGGCGTAGTCGAGCGCGTAGTCGGCCTTCTCCCGCACCACCGGCTTGGCGTGATAGGCGATGCTGGTGCCGCCTTCGGCCATCATCGGCAGGTCGTTCGCCCCGTCGCCCAGGACGAGCACGCGCTCGCGGCCGACTCCGAGCTCAGCGCGCACCCGAGCGACGTGCGCGGCCTTCCCTCCCGCATCCACCAGCGGGCCCGTCACGCGTCCCGCGAGGCGGCCGGCCTCGGTGACGAGCAAGTTTGAATAGGCGTAGTCGAGGCCGAGCTCGGCGCGCACGCGGTCGGTGAAATAGGTGAAGCCTCCGGAGACGAGGAGCGTCTTCACGCCGTGGCGCCTGGCGGCGGCGATGAGGGCGCGCGCACCGGGATTGAAGCGCAGCCGTTCGGAGTAGACCTTGCCGAGGACCGCTTCGTCGAGGCCGGAGAGCTGCGCGACGCGTTGGCGCAGGCTCTCCGGCCAGTCGATCTCGCCGCGCATCGCCGCCGCGGTCACGGCGGCGACCTCGGCCTTGCGCCCGGCGAAATCGGCGATCTCGTCGATGCATTCGATCGCGATCAGCGTCGAGTCCATGTCCATCGCGAGCAGCGCGAAGTCGCCCAGCGTGCGGCCCGCGGCGACGAAGCCGAAATCGAGCTTCACGTGCGCGGCGAGCGCCGCGACTTCGCCCTTCGTTACGGGATCCACGTGGGCAATGCGGAAAGCGCTATCCGAGATACGCTCGATCGCCTCACCGCGCGCGATGCGGCAGAACTCCTTGAGGTCCGGAGTCTCGATCTCATCGCCCTGCACGACCAGGTGAAAGGTCTTATCTGCGTTCATCTGCGGCTCCAAACGCCTTTCACGCCAATTTTTTCAGGAACTGTCGCACTTCGTTCGACCGCTGGCGCAAGTCCTCGTGCTTCATCTCGATCTTCACGCGGTCGGGCCCGGGCAGGCGATAGATCCGGCTCGACTGGACGAGCTGCAGCACGCGCTTGGGATCGACCGGAGGCTCGGGAATGAACTGCACCGTGATCGCCGAGGGCGACGCGTCGATCTTCTGCACGCCGAGCGGCGCGCCCTGGATGCGCAGCTTGTGGCATTCGAGCAGCACGCGCGCGGGCTCGGGCAGCGGCCCGAAGCGATCGACCAGCTCCTCGGTGAGCCGCTCGAGCTCCTCGTCGCCGGCGCAGTTGGCGAGCCGCTTGTAGATCACCAGGCGCTCGTGCACGTCGCCGCAGTAGGTTTCAGGCAGCAGCGCGGGCGCGTGCAGGTTCACCTCGGTCGCCACGTTGAGCGGGCGCGAAAGATCCGGCTCCTTCCCGGCTTTCAGCGACTTCACCGCGTGCTCGAGCATCTCGGTATAGAGGGAGAAGCCGACATCGTGGATGCCGCCGGACTGGGACTCGCCCAGCACCTCGCCCGCGCCGCGGATCTCGAGGTCGTGCATCGCGAGGTAGAAGCCGGCGCCCAGGTCTTCCATCATCTGGATCGCCTCGAGGCGCTTCTTCGCCGCGGCCGACAGCGCCTCTTCAGGCGGCGTGAGGAGGTAGGCGTAGGCCTGGTGGTGCGAGCGCCCGACGCGCCCGCGCAACTGGTGCAGCTGCGCGAGCCCGAACTTGTCGGCGCGATGGATCAGGATGGTGTTGGCCGACGGGACATCAATCCCCGTTTCGATGATCGTCGAGCACAGCAGCACGTTGGAGCGCTGGTGGTAGAAATCGCGCATCACGCGCTCCAGCTCGCGTTCCGGCATCTGGCCGTGGGCGACCGCGACGCGCGCCTCGGGCAGGAGCGCTTCGAGCTCCTCGCGCCGGTTCTCGATCGTCTCGACCTCGTTGTAGAGATAGTAGGCCTGGCCCCCGCGCTTCAACTCGCGCAGCACCGCCTCGCGCACGATTCCCGCCGAAAGGCGGTTCACGAACGTCTTGATGGCGAGCCGGCGCTGCGGCGCGGTGGCGATGACGGAGAAATCGCGCAGGCCCTCGAGCGACATCGCGAGCGTGCGCGGAATGGGCGTGGCGGTGAGCGTGAGCACGTCGACCTGGGCGCGCAGCTTCTTCAGCTCCTCCTTCTGGCGCACGCCGAAGCGGTGCTCCTCGTCGATGATCACCAACCCCAGGTTCCTGAACTTCACGTCCTTCTGGATCAGCTTGTGCGTGCCGATGACGATGTCGAGCGCGCCGGCGGCGAGTCCCTCGAGGGTCTTCGCCACTTCCTTCGGGCTGCGGAAGCGCGAGAGCTCGGCGACTCGCACCGGGAAGTTGGCGAAGCGATCGCTGAAATTCTGGAAATGCTGCTCGGTGAGGAGCGTCGTAGGCACGAGGATCGCCACCTGCATGCCCGCGGCGACGGCGATGAAGGCGGCGCGCATTGCGACCTCGGTCTTGCCGAAGCCCACGTCGCCGCACACGAGCCGGTCCATGGGACGCCCCGCCGTCATGTCGCCGATCACCGACTGGATCGCGCCCGCCTGGTCCGGGGTTTCCTCGAACGGGAAAGTGGAAGCGAAGCCTTCGTATTCCTGCAGCGAGAGCGGGAACGCGAAGCCTTGCCGCGCGAGGCGCTTCGCGTAGAGGTCGAGAAGCTCCGCAGCGGTGTCGCGCACCTGGCGCGCGGCCTTGCGCTTGGCCTTTTCCCACTGGCCGCTTCCCAGCCGGTGCAGCGGCGCGCTTTCCGGCGTGGCTCCGGTATAGCGGCTGATGACGTGCAGCTGCGAGACCGGCACGTAGAGCTTGTCGCCGCCTTCGTATTCGAGATGCAGGAATTCCATCTCGCCCTCGCCGAGGTCGAGCGTGACCAATCCGAGGTAGCGCCCAATGCCGTGCTGGCTGTGCACCACCGGGTCGCCGGGCTTGACCTCCGCGAGGTCGCGCACCATCCCTTCGGCGCTGCTGCGTGCACGCGCGTCGCGGCGGCGCGATTGGCGCACCTGCCCCGGGTAGAGCTCGGCCTCGGTGATGATCGCGATTGCCTCGTCGCGCAACACGAAGCCGAGGGCGACCGGACCGTGGACGAGTGCCAGCGGATGCGCCGATTCGAGGAAGCGTCCCCAGTCGTCGACCAACGCCGGATGGAAGTCGTGCTCGCCGAGGAACTGCGACAGCGTCTCGCGGCGCCCAAGGCTCTCGGCGACGATCAACACGCGCCCGGCGAACGAATCCGCGAATGCCTTGAGCGCATTGAGCGGTTCCACCGATCGGCGATCGACCTCGACCACGAGCGCCGTCTCGGCGGAATGCCGCAGATCCGACCGCTCGTGGTCCTTCATTGCGACGAAAAGGTCCTCGACGGGCATGTAGAGCTCGGAGGGCTCGAGCAGCGGCCGGTCGCGGTCGCCGCGCAGCAGCTCGTGGCGCGACTTGAGATCCTTCCAGAACGACTCCGCCGCGACCGCGACGTCGCCATGCACGACGAGCGCCGTTCCCGGCGGCAAATAGTCGAAGAGGGTTGCCGTCCCATCGAAGAAGAGCGGCAGGTAGCACTCGACCCCGGCGGGCGCGAGGCCGTTGGTGACGTCCTTGTAGACTCGGCTGCGCGTGGGGTCGCCCTCGAAGCGCTCGCGGAAGCTCTCGCGGAAATGGGCGCGGCCTTCCTCGTCGAGCGGAAACTCGCGCGCCGGGAGCGTGCGCACTTCGGAGACCGGATAGATCGAGCGCTGCGTGTCGACGTCGAAGGTGCGGATGGACTCGATCTCCTCGTCGAGCAGGTCAATGCGGTAGGGGACCGCGGCTCCCGTCGGGAAGAGGTCGATGAGCCCGCCGCGCACGCAGAATTCCCCGGGGCTCATCACCTGCTGCACGTGCGAGTAGCCGGCGAGCACGAGTTGCGCACGCAGTTGCCCGAGGTCGAGGCGCGCCTTGGCACGCAGCTCGAAGGTGCGCCCGGCGAGATAGGAGCGTGGGGGAAGGCGCTGCAGTGCGGTGGCGACGGGAACAATGCCCACGTCGAAGGCGCCCGCGGCGAATTGCCACAGCGTGGCGAGGCGCTCCGAGACGAGGTCGGGGTGCGGCGAGAATTGGTCGTAGGGAAGGATCTCCCAGTCGGGAAGCCGGTGCACGCGCAGCTTCGGTGCGAACCACGCGATCTCCTCGCGCAGCCGTTCGGCGTCCTGCGCGGAGGCCGCGAGGACCAGCAGCGGGCGCCGCCGCCCGGCCTCGCCCGCGAGCCAAAGGGCGTCCGACGACCCGCCCTTCACAAGCGCGGCCCTGGACGGCGGAATCGATGTACTCCTAGACGATGGCGACCGGGATCTTGCCGATCCGCGCGCGCCATTCGGCGGGGCCGCTCTTGTGGATGGCATTGCCGCCGGAATCCACCGCGACCGTCACCGGCATGTCCTTCACCTCGAACTCCCGAATCGCTTCCATTCCCAGGTCGTCGAAGGCGAGTACCTTCGACGAGCGGATCGCCTTCGACACGAGATAGGCCGCGCCACCGACGGCGATGCAGTACACCGCGCCGTTCCTCTTGATCGCCTCGATCGCGGCCGGGCCGCGCTCGCTTTTCCCCACCATGCCGATGAGCCCGGTCTTCGCGCACACGGTGTCGACGAACTTGTCCATCCGCGAGCTCGTCGTGGGTCCGGCGGGCCCGACCGCTTCGTCGCGCACCGCGTCGACGGGGCCCGTGTAGTAGATGAAGCGGTTCGTGAGGTCGACGGGAATCTTCTCGCCGCGCGCGATCATGTCGACCATGCGCTTGTGCGCGGCGTCGCGGCCGGTGAGGAGCTTGCCGCTGAGCAGCAGTCGCTCGCCGGCCTTCCACGTCGCGATCTCCTGCTTGGTGAGCGTGTCGAGGTTCACGCGCTTGCTGGAGGCGAAATCGAGCGTGAGCTTCGGCCAATCTTCGAGCGACGGCACGTCGAAGCGCGCCGGGCCGCTGCCGTCGAGCGTGAAGTGGATGTGGCGCGTCGCCGCGCAGTTGGGCAGCAGCGCCACCGGCTTGGAGGCGGCGTGCGTGGCGTATTCGCTCACCTTCACGTCGAGCACCGTCGAGAGGCCGCCCAGGCCTTGCGCGCCGATGCCGAGCGCGTTCACCTTCTCGTAGAGCTCGAGCCGCAGCTCCTCGCCGTGCGTCTTCGGCCCGCGTGCCCTGAGCTCGTGGATGTTGATCGGCTCCATCATTCCCCACTTCGCGATCAGCATCGCCTTCTCGGGCGAGCCGCCGATGCCGAGCGAGAGCAGGCCCGGCGGGCACCAGTCGGCGCCCATCGTCGGCACGAGCGTGAGGACCCAGTCGACGATCGAGTCGCTCGGCAGCAGGCAGGCGAACTTCGACTTGTTCTCCGAGCCGCCGCCCTTGGCGGCGACGATCACCTCGACCTTGTCGCCGGGCACCAGCTCGACGTGAGTGACCGCGGGCGTGTTGTCGCCGGTGTTCTTGCGCTTGCCGTCCGGGTCGGCGAGCATCGAGGCGCGCAGCGGGTTGTCCTTGTCGGTATAAGCGCGACGGACGCCCTCGTTCACCAGCGCCTCGAGCGACAGCTTCGTGTCCCACCGGACATCCATGCCCACGCGGATGAAGGCGATCGCGATGCCGGTGTCCTGGCAGATCGGGCGATGGCCCTCGGCGGCCATGCGCGAGTTGATGAGGATCTGCGCCATCGCGTCCTTCGCCGCGGGCGACTCCTCTTTTTGATACGCCTCCCAGAGGTGGTCGATGTAGTCCTTGGGATGGTAGTAGCTGATGAACTGAAAGGCGTCGGCGATGGACTCGACGAAGTCTTCCTGGCGAATCGTGGTCATGGCATGGCTTTCGGTGGATTTCGCCGGGAAAGGCAAAAGCCTCGACCCGCCGAACGCGCCGTCGCGATCCGCGGAGTGATTTCCCGACGCGGAATTTTACCATTTGCAGATGCCCGGACTCCCGGCGCGCGAACTCGATGGTGGGAGTATCGTTGGCGCGGAGAATCCGCTCCAGGGAGGTTCCCCATGAGAACGACCGGAAGACTCGTGCAGCTCGTCGCCGGGCTGGCCTTCGCCGTCGCGTTGACGCCCGTGGCCGCCGTGGCCGACGACGCGGCGACCATTCGCGCGGGCACCGAGATGTGGGTGCAGTTGTTCAACTCGGGAAGCGCTTCGGGACTCGTCGCGTTGTACGCGGACGACGCGGTCCTCATGCCGCCTGGAGCGCCGTCGGCGCGTGGACAGGCCGCCATCAAGGCACACCTCGCGAAGGAGATCGCCGGCGCCAAGGCCGGAGGCGTCGCCTTCGTGCTGGGCACCGAGAACGAGGTCGGAGTCTCGGGCGAGCTCGCGTGGCATTCGGGCACGTACCTGGTGAAGAACAAGGCCGGCGCGACGGTCGACGCGGGCAAATACCTCGAGACCTGGCGCAAGGCGGGTGGCAAGTGGCGACTGATTCGCGACATCTGGAATTCGGATGGGCCGCCGCCTGCCACTCCGGCGCCAACGCCGAAGAAGTGAGGATCAGCCCGTGGAGTAATCTTCGCGCCATGCGCGCCTTCCTCGCCTGCCTAGCCCTGGCCGCGTCCTCCGCGTTCGCGAACGACGCCGACGAGGTCGCCGCCGCGGCGCGCGCGCTTTCCGATCCCGATGCGAAGGTGCGCCAGGAAGCCGCGAGCCTGCTGTGGAAAAAGGAGAAGGCCGCGGAGCCCGCGCGTGCGGCGCTCCTGAGGGCCCTCGACGATCCGTCGCCCGCCGTGGCGATTCGCGCCGCGGGCGCGCTCGGCGCTCTGGGCATGACGGACGCCGAGCTCGCGCGGGCACGCAAGCGAGTCCTCGACGCGACGAGCGCAAGGACCGAGGACCGGTTCATGGCGGCGCGCGGCCTCGTCGGGCACGCGCCACCCACGCAGCTCGCGCCCGTGGTGCTCGCGTATCTCGAGGAATATCCGACGGGCAACAACGCCGATTCGTCGCGGCGCACCCTCGAGCGGCTCGCGAAGACGGGGGATCGCGCCATCATCGCGCCCGTCGTCGAGTCGCTGCGCCGCGCGAGCAAGCCGAAAGCGAAGACGATCCTCATCGCGACGCTCGCGGTTTTCCCGCCGCGCGCGGAGGACGTCGCGGCGTGGGGCCCGCAGGTGGCCGCGATGCTGCGCGATTCCGACGCCTCGGTGCGCAGCGAGGCGCTGTGGGCGCTCGGAAAGGCAGGGGGGTTGGCGGCGAGCCACGCCGGGGAGGTCGTCGCGCTCCTCTCCGATCCCGATCCCTCGATTCGCAAGCGCGCCGCGGCGGCGCTCGGGGAGATCGGGGATCCGACGCAGGCGATCACGGCGGCGGCGAAGGCGGACGTCGCGCAGCGCGCCCGGCCCGCGCTCGCGAAGCTCGAAAGCGATCCCGATGCCGAGGTGCGCACCGAGGCGAAGGCTGCGCTGGCGAAGCTCGGCTCCGAGTCGGCGCTCGCACCGGGAAAGGCGGGGCCGCGCGAAGCGCAGGCCGTCGCCTCGCTGCGCGAATCCAATATGAAGGTCGATCCGGGCTCCGCGTTCCAGGCATTGATGATGGGCGACGTCGCCGCGGTACGATCGCTCCTCGACGCGGGCCTCTCGCCCACTTCCAGCGTCGCGGGCAACGGCGCGCCGCTCTATGTCGCCCTGCAATGGTCGCCCACGGCCTGCTCGCCGGTGGTGCGGCCCACATCCCCCGCGACCAAGGCGATGGTGAAAGTGCTTCTGGACCGGGGCGCCGACGTGAACCAGGGCGACGCGAACGGCAACACGCCGCTGATGGCCGCGGCGAGCCACGGCTGCGATCGCGAGGTGATGCGCGCCCTCATTGCTGCGGGCGCGAGGATCGACGCCGTCGGCAAGACGGGGCTCACCGCGTTCGAGCAGGGGCTCGCCACCGGCCACGATGGCCTCGAGGAGATCATCGCCGCCGGCTATCGCCTGCCGGCCGACAAGGCGAAGGCGCTCGAGCAGGCCTACGCGGCCAAACCGGGGTCGCTCGCGCTCGTGAAGAAGGCCGCGCGCAAGTAAACTCTCAGTACCGCGTAAGCCTCAAACCGCCGAGCGTGAGATCGCGATCCGGGGGGTGATCTCGCGACGAAGGATCTTGCCATTCCGGGTGCGGGGGAAGTCTTGCGCGAGATACACAACCTTCGGCGCCTTGTACGAGGCGAGGTGCTCGCGGCCGAACGCGAGGATCTCCTCGGGGCTTACCTGGGCGCCGGCATGGGGGATCACATAGGCCACGACCAGGCGCTTGTCGTTGCCCGCGTCCTCGGCGATGCAGGCGCAGTCGGCCACCGCCGGATGGCTCTTCAGCACGCGCTCGACTTCGTAGGGCGAGACCCGGTAGCCGAAGCTCTTGATGATGTCGTCCTTGCGGCCGAGGAACCAGAGGTAGCCATCGTCGTCGTAGCGCGCGTAGTCGCCGGTGAGGAACCAGCCGTCGCGCTTGAGGCGCGCGGTCTCCGCGGGCTGGTTCCAGTAGCGCACGAAGAGACCCGGGTCGTCCGCGTTAACGCAGATCATTCCTTCCTCGCCGCGCCTCACTTCCGCGAGCGTTTCGGGATCGAGCAGGCGCACGTCGTGGCCCTGCTGCGGGAATCCGGCGCTTCCCGGGCGTATCGGCCGCAGCTTGCTCTGCGACAGGTAGTAGCTGAACTCGCTCATGCCGACCGCCTCGTAGATGTCGAGGCCGAAGCGCTCCTTCCATTGCGCGAACATCTCGTCGGAGAGGTGCTCGCCGGCGCTCATGCAGTGGCGCAGCGTCGGCACGTCGGCCTTGCCGAAGGCGGTCTTCTGCAGGATCTGCCGATACACCGTGGGCACGCCGATGAAGATGGTGGCGCCGTGCTTGGCGATGAGGCGCGGCCACGTGTGAGCGTCGTTGCGGCCCTCGTGCGCGATCACCGTCTTGCCGCGGTAGAGCGGATCCATCAGCGCCGAACCGAGCACGTAGGTCCAGTTGAACTTGCCCGAATGCATGATGCGATCCTGGCCCACGAAGTCGAACCAATACTGCGAGGCGGGCGCGCGCCCGATGAGCGAGCGATGCGCGTGAAGCACGCCTTTCGGGTAGCCGGTGGTGCCGGAGGTGTAGACGAGGTAGGCCGGATCGTCGGCGCGGGTGCGCTCGCTCGGCTCGATGGCATCGATCGCGGCGAGCGAGCGCTCGAGCGCCTCGCCGCCGAGGATCACGTGGCGCAGGTTCCCCGCGCCCTCGATGCCGGCGCGCATCGAGCCCCAGGCGCCCGCGTCGATCACAAGTGCGGTCGCGCCGGAGTCCTCCAGCAGATATCGCACTTCCTCGGCCGTGAGCAGTGTCGAGGTCGGGACGGCGATCGCGCCGCGCTTCATGGCGCCCAGGAACGCCGTCGGATAGTCGATCGAGTTGGGCAAGCGCACCAGCACGCGATCGCCGGCGGCGACCCCGAGGCCGCGCAGCATCTGCGCGAAGCGATCGGTGCGCCCGGCGAGCTCGCGGTAGGTGATCGAGCTGGTGCCCAGGGCGTCGTCCTCGACGATCATCGCCACGCGCTCCTCGAGCGCGCTGCCCAGGTGTGCGTCGCTGCACGCGACGCCGATGTTGAGGAACTCCGGGACTTCCCACCTCCACGGCGGGAAAGGGGCAAACGACATTTCCTAGAGGATGACGCCGTAAGGCCAGTTCTCGCGGACTACCTGCGCGGGAAGCTTCCTCAGCACCTCGATCGCGAACGTGGTCTCTGCCTCGGCCAGGGCATGCAGGGCATGCGCCTTGAGAAGCGTCTGCAGGGCCTTGCCGAACATCGGCGGATCGAGCATCTCGCCGGCGAACTTGATCGCGCCGCCGAGAAGCGCGTCGGCCTCGATCGCCGCGGTGAGGATCGCGACCTTGGTCTTGATCTCCGAAGGCGAGGGCGTGAAGGCGACCTTGCACGGATGGATGTGCGAGGGGTGGATCACCTGCTTGCCGGAAAGGCCCAGGGAGGCCTCCTCGAGCGCATGCCGGTAGACCACGCGCGACTCCTCGTCGCCGTGCAGGTCGAGCCAGCGGCGCACGTCGTCGGGCTCGACGAAGTCCTCGGGCATCGTCGACTGCCCGATGAGCGTCTCCACCGCGCCGATCACGCCCTTGCCGGCGATGCGCGCCTCGAAGAGGATGTCGTGGAGGTAGAACTTGAGCTCTTCCATCCAGTTGCGCGGCGTGATGTGAATGCCCATCGCCTTGGAGAAGTCGTGGATGCCGAACACCACGTGCTTCACGGTGGAGTACTGCATCAGCTCGGGCGCGATCTTGAGCGACTTCGGATGCTCGATGATCGGCTGGATCGTCATGTGGTGGTTGAGCCCCACCAGCACCGCGGAGAGGTCGCGGATCTCGGGCGAGCCGTAAGCCTCGCCCGCCTTGGCGAGCATCACGACGTCGAAGTGGTCGCAGAGGTCGCGGACGAGCTGCAGGTCGAGGTCGTATTCGTCGGTGCGGAACGGGTTGATGCGCACCGCGACCTGCACGCCCTTCCTGCGCGGCAGCTTCGGCAGCTCGCGCCGCAGGAGGTCGCGGCTCATCTCCTTCTGGCGGCAGCCGTCCTCGAGGTCGAAGAGGAGGGTATGCGCCGTCGTGTTCCACGCGTGCTTGCGAAATCTCGACGCGGCCTGCTCGAGGTCCTCGTAGATTCCGAGCGACGGCGCGTACTTGACCGGCGGGTAGTAGATCTGGATGCCCGGCCAGTAGTCGCCGAGGATGTCGACCGACGTGCGGGCGGCCGGATGGGCGGGGGCGGGCGAGGCGACGGCGTTCATGGTCGTTGCATTCTAAGGGTTTACCCCGGGGCGAGGGGGCGACCGGGCACCGACGCTGTGCTATAAATCGACGCATTCGAGAGGAGAAACTGCCATGTCCACCATCGAGTCGGTGCTGCAGGAAACGCGCGTCTTTCCGCCTCCCGCGGAGCTGGTGGGGAAAGCCAACATCTCCGGAATGGCCGCCTACGAGGCGCTGTGCAAGGAAGCCGAGCGCGACTTCGAGGGCTTCTGGGCGCGCCAGGCGCGCGAGGCGCTGCTGTGGCACAAGCCCTTCACCAAGACGCTCGACGAGTCGAAGGCGCCGTTCTTCCGCTGGTTCCACGACGGCGAGCTCAACGCGTCGTACAACTGCCTCGACCGGCACCTGCGCACGCAGCCCGACAAGGTCGCGATCATCTTCGAGGCCGACGACGGCAAGGTGACGAAGGTCACCTACAAGGAGCTCTACCATCGCGTGTGCCAGCTCTCCAACGCGCTCAAGGCGCACGGCGTGAACCTGGGCGACCGCGTGCTCATCTACATGCCGATGTCGATCGAGGCGGTGGTGGCGATGCAGGCGTGCGCGCGCATCGGCGCGACCCACTCGGTGGTGTTCGGCGGCTTCAGCGCCAAGAGCCTGCAGGAACGCATCATCGACGCGGGCGCGACCGAAGTGATCACCGCCGACGGGCAATTCCGCGGCGGCAAGGAGATTCCCCTCAAGCCCGTGGTCGACGAGGCCTTCGCGATGGGCGGCTGCGAGAAGGTGCGCAGCGTGATCGTCTACAAACGCAGCGGCTCGAACGTGCCGATGACGGCGCCGCGCGACAAGTGGTGGCACGACGTGGTGCGCAGCCAGCCGATGGATTGCGAGCCGACGTGGGTGAACGCCGAGCACCCGCTCTTCATCCTCTACACGTCGGGCTCCACCGGCAAGCCGAAGGGGGTGCAGCACTCGACCGGTGGCTACCTGCTGTGGGCCGTGCTCACGATGAAGTGGGTATTCGACAACAAGCCCACCGACATCTTCTGGTGCACCGCCGACGTGGGCTGGGTCACGGGGCACACCTACATCACCTACGGCCCACTCGCGGCGGGGACGACCGAGGTGATGTTCGAAGGCGTCCCGACCTATCCGGACGCGGGGCGCTTCTGGAAGATGATCCAGGACCACAAGGTGAACGTGTTCTACACCGCGCCCACCGCGATCCGTTCGCTCATCAAGGCGGGCGGGGATCTGCCGAAGAAGTACGACCTCACGAGCCTTCGCATCCTCGGCAGCGTGGGCGAGCCGATCAATCCCGAGGCGTGGATGTGGTACCACACGGTGGTCGGAGGAGGGCGCTGCCCGATCGTTGACACCTGGTGGCAGACCGAAACCGGCGGGCACATGATCTCGCCGCTACCCGGGGCGACGCCGCTCAAGCCCGGATCCTGCACGCTGCCGTTGCCGGGAATCATCACCGACATCGTCGACGAGACCGGGCATCCGGTGGGCCGGGGCAAGGGCGGGATCCTCGTGATCAAGCGCCCGTGGCCCGCCATGATCCGCACGATCTGGGGCGATCCGGAGCGCTACAAGAAGAGCTACTACCCGGAGGACTTCAAGGGCAAGTACTACCTCGCGGGCGACGGCGCGAGCACCGACGAGGATGGTTACTACCGGATCATGGGGCGCATCGACGACGTGCTGAACGTCTCCGGGCACCGCCTCGGAACGATGGAGATCGAATCCGCGCTGGTCGCCAACTCGAAGCTCGTCGCCGAGGCCGCGGTGGTCGGGCGTCCCGACGAGCTCACCGGTGAAGCGGTATGCGCGTTCGTGGTCCTCAAGGGCGCGCGTCCCACCGGCGACGAGGCGCTCAGGATCGCCAAGGAGCTGCGCGAATGGGTCGCCAAGGAGATCGGGCCGATCGCCAAGCCCAAGGACATCCGCTTCGGCGACAACCTTCCCAAGACGCGCTCCGGGAAGATCATGCGCAGGCTCCTGCGCTCGATCGCCAAGGGCGAAGCCATCACGCAGGACATCTCGACGCTCGAGAACCCCGCGATTCTGGAACAGCTGAAGCAAAACCTCTAAGCTGTCGGTGAAGCCCCGGGAACACGGGGCCACCGGAGGATCGCGATGCCCAAGTCGAGCCGCACGGGGCAGCGGCTGTTCGGCCTGTTCCTGCTGGGGTGCCTCTTCTTCAACTATCCCCTGCTGGTGCTCTTCAACGTGCGCACGACGCTGTTGGGCGTCCCGCTGCTCTACGCCTACCTGTTCGCGGCCTGGGCGCTGCTGATCGTGCTGGTCGCGATGGTGATGGAGCGTTCGGACTAGCGGCCCGATGCTGCAACCCTGGGTCGTCGTCCTCGCCTCCTTCGGCTATATCGGCCTGCTGTTCGCGGTCGCCTATTACGCCGACCGGCGAGCGCGCGCGGGCCGCTCGGTGATCGCGAGCCCGGTCATCTACAGCCTGTCGCTCGCGGTCTACGCCACGGCGTGGACCTTCTACGGCAGCGTCGGGCGCGCCGCGCACGACGGCGTCGGGTTCCTGCCCATCTACATCGGGCCGACCCTCATGATCCTGCTGTGGTGGTTCGTGCTGCGCAAGATCCTGCGCGTGTCCAAGCTCGCGCGCATCACGTCGCTCGCCGACTTCATCGCCTCGCGCTACGGCAAGAGCGCGCTCCTGGGCGGGCTGGTCACCGTGATCGCGGTGGTCGGCATCGTGCCCTACATCTCGCTGCAGCTGAAGGCGGTGTCGTCGAGCTTCCAGATCCTGTTCCAGTATCCCGACCTCGTCATGCCCCAGGAATCGGGGACGATGCCGATCCTGCAGGTGACCGCCTTCTACGTGGCGATGTTCATGGCGCTCTTCACGATCGCGTTCGGCACGCGGCACCTCGACGTGAGCGAGCGCCACGAGGGGATGGTCGCGGCGATCGCCTTCGAGTCGCTGGTGAAGCTCGTCGCCTTCCTGGCAGTGGGCTTCTACGTCACCTACGGCATGTTCGACGGCTTCGGCGACATCTTCAGCCGCGCCTCGCGTCTGGCGGAGGTGGCGCCGCTCACCACGCCCTTCGAGAAGGAGGGCACGCTCGCGAGCTGGGCGTGGATGACGGTGCTATCGATGTTCGCGATCCTGTTCCTGCCGCGGCAGTTCCAGGTCGCGGTGATCGAGAACGTCGACGAGAAGCACGTGAAGACCGCGATGTGGCTGTTCCCGCTGTACATGTTCGCGATCAACGTGTTCGTGCTGCCGATCGCCTTCGGCGGGCTGCTCACCTTCCCGCAGGGCAACGTCGACCCCGACAGCTTCGTGCTCACCCTGCCGATGGCCAACCACCGCGAGGCGCTCACGCTGCTGGTGTTCATCGGTGGCATCTCGGCGGCGACCGGCATGGTGATCGTCGAGACGATCGCGCTCTCGACGATGGTGTGCAACGACCTCGTGATGCCGATCCTGCTTCGCATCCGGCGCTTGAACCTCGCGGCGCGGCCCGACCTCACCGCGGTTCTGCTCGACGTCCGGCGCGCGGCGATCGTGGTGATCCTGCTCCTGGGCTACTACTACTTCATCGCCGCGGGGGAAGCCTACGCGCTGGTGTCGATCGGCCTCATCTCCTTCGCCGCGGTGGCGCAGTTCGCCCCGCCGCTGCTGGGCGGGCTCTACTGGAAGGGAGGGACGCGCAACGGCGCGCTTGCCGGCCTCACCGCCGGCTTCGCCGTCTGGCTCTACACCCTGCTGCTTCCGGCGTTCGCCAAGTCGGGCTGGTTCGGGATGGACGTGGTGCAGGGCGGGCTCTTCGGCATCGCGCTCCTGCGCCCGACGCAACTCTTCGGGCTCGCGGGCCTCGACCAGATCACGCACGCGATGGTCTGGAGCATGTTCGCCAACATCGGCGCCTTCGTCCTGGTATCGAACCTGGGGCGCCAGAGCGCCGCCGAGCACAGCCAGGCGACGCTCTTCGTCGACGTCTTCACGCAGACCGGCGAGCGCGGCCAGCAGTGGCGCGCGGCGACCTCGGTCTCGGCGCTGCAGACGCTCCTCGGGAGGTTCCTCGGCCCGACGCGCGCGGCGGAGCTCTTCCAGGCGTACGCGACGGTTCGCGGCCTCAAGTCCGCCGACGAGCTCGAGGCCGATGCCGACCTGGTGGGCTTCGCCGAGCTGCAGCTCGCCGGGACCATCGGCGCGGCCTCGGCGCACACCATCGTCGCCACCGTGGCGCAGGAGGAGACGCTCGGCCTGGACGAGGTGATGACCATCATCGACGAGGCCTCGCATGTCATCGCCTACAGCCACGAGCTCGAGGAAAAGCAGCACGAGCTCGAAGCCGCCACCGCCGGCCTCAAGGCCGCCAACGAGCGCCTGAAGGAGCTCGACCGCCTGAAGGACGACTTCATCTCGACCGTGACGCACGAGCTGCGCACGCCGCTCACGTCGATCCGCGCCTTCTCCGAGATCCTCTATGACAATCCGGACATCGATCCGGCGGAGCGCCACCGCTTCCTCGGCCTGGTGATCAAGGAGTCCGAGCGCCTCACCCGGCTCATCAACCAGGTGCTCGACCTCGCCAAACTCGAGTCGGGCCTGGCCGAGTGGCGCACCGCCGACGTCGACCTGCGGGAAATCGTCGGCGACGCCGTGAGCGCCACCAGCCAGATCTTCAAGGGCCGCGGCGTGGCGATCGAAGCGACGCTGCCGGCGCGAGTCCCGCTGGTGCTTGCCGACCGCGACCGCGTGATGCAGGTGATGCTGAACCTCCTTTCCAACGCGGTGAAGTTCTGCTCCCCGCAGACCGGGCGCGTCGAGGTGCGGCTCGCGGAGGATGCTGCGGGCGTGCGCATCGACGTCGCCGACAACGGCGAGGGCATCAGCCGCGAGCACCAGGCCGTGATCTTCGAGAAGTTCCGCCAGGTCGGCGACACCCTCACGCGCAAGCCGGCCGGCACCGGCCTGGGGCTCGCGATCTCGCGCCAGATCGTCGCGCGCCTGGGCGGCCGGTTGTGGGTGCAGAGCGAGCCGGGCCGGGGCTCGACCTTCTCCTTCACGCTGCCGCTCGCCCACAACGCCGAGGCCGCCCGGGCGGCGATCGCCGCCGAATGAGCGCCAAGCGCATCCTCATCGCCGAGGACGAGGAGAGCATCATCGCCTCGCTCGAGTTCCTCATGCGCCACGCCGGCTTCCAGACACGCGTCGCGCGCGACGGCGAGACGGCGCTCGCCTCGCTCGCCGATTTCTCGCCGCACCTGGTGCTGCTCGACGTCATGCTCCCGGGACGCAGCGGCTTCGAGGTCTGCGAGCGCATTCGCGCCACGCCCGCGCTGCGCGCCACGCGGGTGCTGATGCTCACCGCGCGCGGTGCGACGAGCGACGAGACGCGCGGCCGGGCCGCGGGCGCCGACGAATACATGACCAAGCCTTTCTCGACCCAGGACCTGGTGACGAGGGTGCGGGCGCTCCTGGGAGAGGCGGCATGAGCCTCGAGCCGGTGGTCTTCGTGGTCGACGACGACGCCTCGACCCGCGAGCTGCTCGCCTGGCTCATGAAGCGCAACGGCCTGCGCGCCGAGGTCTTCCCCGACGCGCGCAGCTTCCTGCACGCCTATCGGAGCGACCAGCCCGGCTGCCTCGTCCTCGACCTCAACATGCCCGGCATGAGCGGCCTCGACCTGCAGCAGCAGCTCAAGGAGAACGGCGTCACGCTCCCGGTGATCTTCCTGTCGGGAGGGGCGGACGTTCCGAAGGCGGTGCGGGCGGTGAGGGAAGGCGCCATCGACTTCATCGAGAAGCCGTTCGACTACAAGCGAGTCGTCGAGCTGGTGCACGAATGCATCGAGCGCGACGCGCGCTCGCGCGCCGGATGCGAGCACCGCCTGCGCTGCGCCGAGCGCCTCGCGCAGCTCACGCAACGCGAGCGCGAGGTCCTCGACCTGGTGGTGGCGGGCACGATCAACCGCGAGATCGCCGAGGCGCTCGACATCAGCATCAAGACGGTCGAGGCCCACCGCGCGCACCTGATGGAGAAGCTCGAGGTGAGCTCGGTCGCCGAGCTGGTGCAGACCGTGGTCGCGGCCGCCGGTTAGGGTTTACCCCAATTGCGCGTAGCCCTCCCGCCCCGATAGCATCGGTCGTCCCGGGGGTAGCCGCCAGGAAGAAATGGCGCGCCCGGGAACGCGGGGCGCGCGTGCCCCGCGTCATTCTCATTCGCGACCAGAGGAGGGTTCATGGCAACGACGACGATGAACGGCGTCGACCGCGGCGAGGAGAAGCGAGTCATATTCGCGTCTTCCCTCGGCACGGTCTTCGAGTGGTACGACTTCTACCTCTACGCAGTGCTGGCGCCGTTCTTCGCCGCGCTGTTCTTCCCTTCGGGCAACCAGACCGCCGCGCTGCTCTCGGCGTTCGCGACCTACGCGGCCGGCTTCCTGGTGCGGCCCTTCGGAGCGATCGTGTTCGGGCGCATCGGCGACCTCGTGGGCCGCAAGTACACGTTCCTCGTGACGATCCTGTTCATGGGCTTCTCGACCTTCGCGGTCGGCCTGCTGCCCACCTACGAGACCATCGGCTGGGCCGCCCCGGTCCTCCTCGTGCTGCTGCGGCTCGTGCAGGGCCTCGCGCTCGGCGGCGAGTACGGCGGCGCGGCGACCTATGTGGCCGAGCATGCCCCCCAGGGCGAGCGCGGCTACGACACGGCGTGGATCCAGACCACGGCGACGTTGGGCTTCTTCCTCGCGCTGGCGGTGATCGGCGTCTGCCGGTTCGGCGGCGTCATGGAACCCAAGGACTTCGCCTCATGGGGCTGGCGCATTCCGTTCCTCGTCTCCCTCCTCCTGCTGATCTTCTCGATCTACATCCGCTTGAAGCTCAATGAGTCGCCGGTGTTCCAGCGGATGAAGGCGGAAGGCCGCGGATCGAAGGCGCCGCTCACGGAGAGCTTCTTCCACTACCCGAACAACAAGTACGTGCTGCTGGCGCTCCTCGGCGCCACGGCCGGCCAGGGCGTGGTGTGGTACACGGGCCAGTTCTACGCGCTCTTCTTCCTCACCATCACGCTCAAGGTGGATGGGCAGACCGCGTACACGCTGATCGCGATCTCGTTGCTGCTGGGCACGCCGTTCTTCATCGTGTTCGGCGCGCTCTCCGACAAGATCGGGCGGCTGAAGATCATCCTCGCCGGATGCCTCATCGCCGCGCTGACCTACTTCCCGCTCTTCCAGGCGCTCACGCACTACGTGAACCCGGGGCTCGAGACCTTTGCGAAGGCGAACCCGATCTCGGTCCAGGCGAAGGAATGCCAGTTCCACATCTTCGTGGGCCCGTGGTCGAAGTTCTCGGATTGTGACCGCGCGAAGGACTTCCTCACGAAGTCCGGGCTGTCGTTCACGTCGAGCGACCTTCCGGCGGCGTCGCCCGACAACGTCATCCTGAAGATCGGCCCGACGGAGCTCAAGGGGTACAAGGAAGCGGAGGTGAAGAAGGCCCTCGCGGACCTCAAGTACCCGACCTCGGCCGCCAAGGACGCCATCAACTGGCCAATGACGCTGCTGATCCTCTTCATCATGCTCATCTACGTGACCATGGTCTATGGGCCGATCGCGGCGTTCCTGGTGGAGCTCTTCCCGACCAAGATCCGCTACACCTCGATGTCGCTGCCCTACCACATCGGCAACGGGTGGTTCGGCGGGATGCTGCCGTTGCTCGCCACGGCGATGGTGGCGGCCTCGGGCGACATCTACTTCGGGCTGTGGTATCCGATCGGAGTGGCGCTGATGACGGTGGTCATCGGCTTCTTCTTCCTCAGCGACAACAGAGACCGCAACATCAACGATTGAGGTTTTGCCTGCTGAACCGCGCCCCGCCGGGATCCGGCGGGGCGTTTTTCTTGTTGAGTGCCGGGCGCATCGCGTGGACAATTGGCGCATGGCCGCGGGGGACATCCATCGCAAGACGGCGCTCGGGCTTGCGGAGATACGGGACCGCAAGCTCAAGCTGAGCCCGAGGCTGCGCACCATGCTGATCCTCATCGACGGCATGCGGCCGGAGTTGATCCTCAAGGAGGAGGCCGGGAAGGTCGGCGCCCCGCCCGACTTCCTCGCGCAGCTCGCCGGCGCCGGGCTGATCGAGCGTGCCCAGGGCTCCGCGGCCGCTCCGGGCGCGGCGGCAACCGCGGCTCCGGCCGACGAGTTCGCGCGCTTCCGCGAGGCGAAGAACTTCATGAACACCACGGTGGTCGACGCGCTCGGCATCCGCTCGTTCTTCTTCACCATGAAGCTCGAGCGCGCCGGCGTGGTCGCCGACCTGGTCGAGCTGGTCGAGCCCTATCGCGAGGCGATCGCCAAGGGCACGGGGACGGAACAGGCCGACGTGATGGTGGCGCGCCTGCAGGAGATGCTCCGCTAGCTTCATCGCGGGCGCCGCGGCGCCGGTTTCCATTAAGATTCCGCAATGCTGATGCGTTATTTCGCGCGCGAGATCCTGCTCACCAGCCTGCTGGTCCTCGCGGCGCTGCTCGCGCTCTTCGGCTTCTTCGACCTGATCCGCGAGCTCGACGACCTCGGCAAGAACACCAACTACCGCCTGAACGCCATGCTCACGTTCGTGGCCCTGACGCTGCCCTCGCACGCCTACGTGCTCCTTCCCGCGGCGGGGCTCATCGGCACGCTGTTCGCGCTCGCGCGCATGTCGGAGCAGTCGGAGATCACCGTGATGCGCGCCTCGGGGCTGTCGCTGCGCCAGCTCGCGCTGCATGTCGGCGTCGCCGGCGCGGTGGTCGCCCTGGTAACGCTCGCCTTCGGCGAGCTGATCGCGCCCTACACCGAGGAAGCCGCCAAGGCCCTGCGCCTGAAGGCGACCAGCTCGATCGTGGCGCGCGAATTCCGCTCGGGTTTCTGGGTGAAGGACGACCACAGCTTCATCAACATCCAGGACGTGACGCCCGATACGGCGCTGCTCAACCTGAAGATCTACGATTTCGACGCTGCGTTCCGGCTCACCTCGATCCGGCGCGCCGACAAGGGCACCTACGCGGGCTCCAACCAATGGACGCTCAGCAACGTCGAGCTCACGCGCTTCGATGGCGACCGCGCCATCCTGCAGAAGCTGCCCGCGTCGACCTGGGACTCGGTCCTCACCCCGGACATCCTCTCGGTGCTCAAGATCGTGCCCGAGCGCATGTCGGCGATGAACCTGCGCTCCTACATCGACCACCTGCGGGAGAACCACCAGCAATCGACGCGCTACGAGATCGCCTTCTGGAGCAAGTTCTTCAGCCCGCTGGCCGCGGTGGTGATGATGGTCCTCGCCATTCCGTTCGGGGTGCAGTCGGCGCGCTCCGGCGGCGTCGGCGCCAAGCTGATCCTCGGCATCCTGATCGGCCTCGCGTTCAATTTTGCCGGCCGCCTCTTCTCGCACGTGGGCCTGCTCAACGACTGGCCGGCGCTGGTTTCCGCGGGGCTGCCGGTGGTGATCGTGAGCGCCGTGGCCGCGGCGCTGCTGGTGCGCGCCGAGAAGCGCTAGCGCGCCTCCACCAGGGCCGTGCCGGCGAGGCGATCGTGCAGGAACTGGCGATCGCGATCGAGCAGCGCCCACGCGAAGCCGAGCCCGGCGGCGAGAGTGCCCAGCAGGGCGAGGAGATAGCGATGGGTGGCGCGGCCGATG